>SDBT01001990.1_pt1 | contig 36618 bp, 29 predicted proteins | sample 2277101 | NCBI WGS metagenome assembly SDBT01 (sample SAMN10404973, study PRJNA504765) | marine sediment metagenome | isolation source: marine sediment core GS10_PC15, 103 cmbsf | place: Arctic Ocean: Southern Knipovich Ridge | collected 2010 | reverse complement strand
AGCATAAGCTTCTATCACAAAATTGGAAGTCCAGGTGCTGGTTCCATCTGTGGCATTTACTTCGAATAAGAACGTAGGTTCATCCGGAATAGAATCGAAGACTTCCACGGCAAAACCATCATCAACTGTTACTATTGCTCCAGCTGCGATGTTGCCATAAAATTCAGTAGAATCTGTGATGGTAATGTATTGGTCATCTGTACTCAGATTAACAGTTACATTATCTGCCTGGTCTATTCCCACATTCTCCATACTTAAAGTAATAAGGATGGATTCACCATAATCCATCAAACCATTTCCATTCCCAGCCGAGTCATCCAGAGTGTAGGAATCAAATAATACATACGGTCCTGCTGGTGGGATAACATCAACCAGGGCAGTATATCTGTAATAATTCTGTTTTGTAACAGTAACTTCGATTACTTCACCAGGCATTTGCTGAATTATCGGAATATCCAGAGGAACTCCGGTTCCTTGTCCAACTCCGATTAATTCACCATCTACAGTTAGTCCGATCAGAGAACCAATGTCTGCTATTATTGTGAAATAATCTAAAGCACTGAGTAGAACAGGATCGTGAATAATAGTTAAGCTTTGCGGTATTTCGGAATATACTGTTGAAAATGCATCTCCGTGATGATGGAATAAATTATACGTTACCTCTTTATTACCTGTGTTATATGGCCAGCTAGAAGCTTGCAGGAAATATTTACCTGCAGCATTTCCAAAAGCAGGAAGAATGTCTCTTGATTCAGGAGTTGTCCCGTAGTCCGGCATGAAGTCTGTCCACATGTTATCGTACAATCCCCAAACATAGGTGTCATTCACAAATGAATATGAAACTTCCGAAGCAGCAATGATACCGAGACATCCTGCATTCTCTCCATTATATGTATGTCTGTGGAATTTTTCAGCAAAACATTCTCCAGCCATATTATACATACCAGTTAAACAGTTGATCGAAAATACAAAAACAAGGTCAAAATTTGTAAGACTGTTAATGTGACTGGATTGGAAAGCTGGTTCACCCCAGCCTGTTGTACCTCCATGATCACGGTGCTGCAACATAAAAGCACCACTGTTGATACCATTAACAACATCGTTAGCAGTACCATACCATGAACATATAACTTCACCAGGGGTAGCAGGAATATATCCTAAACCATTGGGACCAAAATAGTTTACTACAGTTGCTGTATTTGTTGCAGTAGACCAAGGATCTGTTGCTGGGTTGCCACTATAAATAGCATTAATTCTGTTAACAGTTTTGCCTTGAATAACTTCCCAGAAACCTGCTACAGATTCAGAGCATATCTGGAACCAACGTTCAGTTTGAAAACCTAAGGCTGTAATTGGATGATCATAAAAATCAGGATCTGTGGGAGGTGTACGTTCATAATCGAGGAATTTGGTGATCATTGTTTCCAGGTGAGTAGCATTTTGGGCTGTCATACGTGCAAGCACAACATCAGGCATGCTGTTTCCACTTACATCTGCATAGATATTATCTGAAGCACAATAACTATTCCAGATTGGGGAAACAATCGTACTGCCTGTTGTGCCATAATCTCCTAACAGCAAGATTGCAGCAGGTGCAGGATCCCAGCCAGTATTCGGACTCATTATATCATTGATGTAATTTTCGATAATAGTAGCATTATTTCCACCAACTTCCGTTATGGTTTTTACAACTGTGAGGATTCCCTGCTTTGTGCGGAATGCTTTGATAGAATCTGCCCAGGCAATAAAGATTGGATCATCTGGACAGATGACAAGATACTCAGCACCTTCACGAGTTCTGTTGTTATTGAGGTTATAAGTCATTTCAGCAAGAGATTGCTCGTTCAAAAGCATATCTCGCAGCAGAGGATCCCACCAACGGCTGCGAAGACGGTCTTCGCCAAAATGTCCGTTTCCTCCAATGAAGTTTACTTCTACTTGAAGGTCTCTGTAAACAATAAGTTCTTTGGTTACAGGATTGTATTGGAAGGGAGTAATTCCCAAAGTAACTACATCCACTCCACGAATCTGAGTTGGTTCAGAAAGTAGAACAGGATTTTCAGGATAATAGGCATCAAGTAAGTAAATTGAATTGTCCTTATTAAACTCCAGCGGACCATCTTCTGTTTCCAGAGGAATGCGTGGTGCAGGAGCCAGTTCGATGTCATAAAAAGTTTCAGTGCGGGAAGAGATAATCCTCAGTTTCGCATAAGCATCCTGAGGAATTGCGATAAATCGTCCATTTCCCGGCAGGTCAGGAGCACCTTCATCATTAGGTAAAAATACACCGGGAAGAATTACATTCTGCATGTTCTCGTTGTTAATTACAACTTCATCCAGAGTAAATTCATTGATAGAAAAATTAACTTCCACTCCTGTTGGACCACTCTGTTCCAGAGTAAATCCGGCTTGTCCCCAGCTATCGTCATATTGGATGACTTCTGAGTAAGCTGTACAGGTAAAAATAACAACAAAAAAATAGATAAAATACTTCTTCATGATTCTCTCCTTTTAGTTTTTTTTTCAAATTATGGATTATTTCTTTGATTAAATGCAATAATTATTCCAGATGTTATTCGTTTTATCGAACAAGAAAAGATAATTATGTTTATTCAATTTTAATGCTATATTGCGAGATTTGTAAACGAATGAACCAAGACGATAAAAATTAATCATGAAATAGAATTTTGACCGAACTTATTACAGGTTTACAATTTGCAGATACAATTTTCTAATACTTTCGAATACGGACAAATAGGAGACTTTCCGAAGCTTCCTACAGAGAAATTCTCCCTGCTAAGACTCGGAAAGAGAAACCATTTCCCATCCTTCCGAATCTTCTCCACAAGAAAAGCAAGTAGATAAGCTTCAGAAGGGCAAACTCTTATTCGCTTATTTCGCGTGTTTCGCAGGTAAAAATACTATTCTTCCTATCTCACCTTTTGAATCCAATATTCATGAATCGAAGAAAATTGCTCTTTAAGTTTTTCACCCATAGCGAAAGCTTCAGAATAAGTATACAGATCATCTAAACGCAGACGATAAAAGGTTTCGCCATCTTTTAAAGTTGTGGTGATTAAGGTGTTATAACCATAGCGAGCTAATTTGTTTTGCTCAATTTCAATTCTAGAATAATCTCGAATTGCTACTATTTGCAATTCAAATACTTTTTTACCTTTCAAGGTAACTTCAGGTTGGATTTCTTCTTCTTCCTTCAAGGTAACTTCAGGTTGGATTTCTTCTTCTGATACTGTTTCCTTTTCAGGAGTAATGCCCGGTTCCTCTGTTGCAGCCGGTTCTTCCGTCTTTTCCTGTTCAGGAAGTTCCCTTTCTACCTCTTTCTTACCACAACTTGTAAAAATCAAAATTGAAATAATTAAAAAGCAGATAATAATGATTGTTTTTCTTTTCATTTGAACCCTCCGATATTTACAAATTTGAAAATCATAATTCTTTAATATTACGTCAAGAAATAAGTTTATTTCTTTTACAGATTTGTACAAAACTCCTTGCATTAATCCATCACCTTGTCATTCCCACGAACTGTGTCCGGCTTTTGACGGAATTGGGAATCCAGGCTGGATGCTATTATTCTCGACCTGGCAGGTCGAGTTACAAAACACTCATCACACAAAAAATACTGGAATTATCCTTTTCCCGAATTTGAGCAGACACATTCAAATCAGATGTTAATTCCAGAAACTCCTGCTGAGAAACTGTGGTTGCTGTAAATCCATCTTTGCATACTATGTTTCCGTTTCCGGTTTTATCCTCATCTATCTCACCGAGAAGTCCGTGCTCTGCCTGAGCTTGAAACCACTGCAAACGCTCTTTCCAGAAATTTGGAGAATAGCTCGAGAAAAGCACCTTTCCCCCACTTTTGGTAACTCGAACAGCTTCTTTTATAATTTCTCTCTTATCCTCATGAAAGGCTGAAATCCCATTTTGAATGCAGATTACAACGTCAAATTCCCCATCCTCGAAATCCAGGTTGATCGCATTCATCCGGTACAATTCATAAGCATATTTATTTCCTAAAAATGCGTGTGCATGTTCCAGGCTATCTGCTGATGTATCTATGCCAACCACTCTTTTTGCTTTTCCCAAAAAACTTTGCAGAACCCGTCCGTAACCGCAGCCAAGCTCCAGAACTTCATCCTCAGGATTGATGAAGGTTAATACAAATTCGATTTCAGCCTGCAGAAACCTTTTAACACGGGAAGAAGCTAATTCGTAACATTGCTGAAGTTTGGAGGAAGATAGTTTTTGGGAGTAATAGTTGTTACTCATTCAATCTCCGATAATAGATATTATCCTGAAAGTTCATCATAAATATCTCGTGTTAATTTTGATAAAGGTCTTTTCTGGAAGTCTGTGGAATCATAGGGAGTTCTGAAGAGTAGGCGATAAATTTCTTTTTTTGTGTAACCTAAACCTTTAAAACGCAAAACAGAATCTAAATATTCTTGCGGATGCAATTCTGCTATATGAATGATTTCTGCGACAACATCTCTATGAAATTGATAAATTTCATCTAATTTGAAAACATTTATATTGCTTTTTATCTCTTCATTATTTTGTTCTTTAAATTTGAATTTTATTCTAATGCTTTTTTCTGTATCATTTAAGTTGGAATTTAAATATTTTACATCTGTGATTTCATAGGTAAACTTTGCATTTCTTCCAAAACCGTCTAAATAAGGGTGAATAAACTTAGCATCGATATTAAACTCTGTGAGTTTAAGTCTTGAATTACATATTGTACAAGCTGGGATAAGATTATAAAATGACATCTGAAAATAAGGATATTTAGCTTTTGGGAAAAAATGATCGAAATCTGGTCTAACAATCTTTCTTGTTTTTTCAGACACTGTTATTGTGTAAGCTCGATTACAATATGGGCAAACATTAACACCCAGTTTTTCTGCCAGTATATAGGCATTCCAATCTTTATCACAATTTGTTTTAGATGCAAATTTCTTATAACCAAAAATTTTATTCAATTCTTTCGTGAATGGTTTTCCTTTCGGCTGAAAATTAATAAAATCACTATAAGTATGTAAATTGTTTGTATAGAATTCTCTGAGCTTTGTCGGATTATATGTAATAATTTTCTGCAAATTATTATCTTGAAGGAATAGTTGTAATGATTTTTTAAATATTTCTTCGTTTTTGTTCTTCGGGTTATTGTACGTACGCAAACCTGATTTTAATTCGTGTACAATTGTTTTTTTACAGTATTCCCAATGATCATTGCATATCTTTTCTTTATCTTCATTATTGATTTTGATCATCACTACGATCCTTAGACTGAATAATTTCCATTTTATCATAATACATCTGATTCAATTTATGTTTAATAATGGGGTCACCAATATTCATAATTGTATTTTCGTGTTTCTTACTCGGTTTTCTAATTCTATTATTATTCAACCACTTAATCACTGCTTGAATTTTCTTTTTTGCAAACATACCTATAAACCCTTCGTTCAAAAAGAATCCATCTTTATAAAGAGAATAAATATTTGCGCCGAAAGATTGATAACCATCATCTTTTATCACTTTTATTATCGGCCAATTATTCTCATCATAGCCTGTTTTTTTTAGTTTTATAACATTATGTGTCGGCAAATCTGATGAACATATTGGTTTATTGGAAGTTAAAATGATCTGTATTGTTTTACCTGAGAAATCTACATTCAAATATTCGATAAAAACATTAATGAACTTTTGAACCCATCTTGGATGCAAATACATATCCGGTTCATCTAATAAGATCAAGATATTATCACTCTGTATTTTATGTTTTATTGAATGGAATCTTGAAAAAAGAGTTAGTATTGCCACTTCTCCCGAACTCATATCACGCCACTTAAATTGAAGTAAATTAGAAGTATAATCTGTTTTTTTTAGTAATCTAACAAGTTTGGAAATATTATCATTATCCTTCTTGAAATTTCCAAAAATATTTTCAGTTATTGTATTAGTAAGTGGTTTTTTATATTTCTGATAATTATATGCTATTTTCACAAGAACATCAAATATCTCTAGTAAATTATCCAATTGTATTTTTTTTAATGATTGTAAAAAAGTATAAAATTTTTCCGGACTTCCTGAATATTTTATAATTGTTTTTACAAGCTCTTTAATCTTTGCTTCTTTTGAGTTTAAAGTATTAAGTAGCCATTGAAGAAATATACTTTTCATTATTTTGTGAAGATTTGAAGGAAAATTATTAGTTTTAAAAGTTTTATAAATATAATTAGAAAAATCCATTTTCTTGAAAAATTTTTTTACTTCATTTGAGTTTATGTCATCAAACAAATGTTCAGCTTTTTCTTTATCCATTTCATCTTCTTTGTTTTGATTTGGGTGGGTATCTAATATTGTAATCACACTTGGTATTTCAAACTCAAAATCATCTTTGATGATTTTATAAAAATTACTTACAAAATCCATTTGCCGATTAAGTTCTTCCAAACTGTATTCAGATAGAGCTGTTTCTAATGGTTTAGTTTTATATTTATCCTCATATAAATATTTCATTGTAGATAGATTAAAAAAGATGTTATCATTCTCACGATAGTATCTTTTAAAATTGCTGGTTTGCAAAACATTATCATAAAATATTACATTTTGTAATTTTACAACTGAATGCTTTGGATACAATCCTGTGAATTTGTATTTATCCATTAATTCAGTTCGAATGTATTCATCTCCATTTTTCAAAATAAAAAAAGCATCTTGTACTTTTGGACCAATTTTTTGAATTATTTCTAAAATGGCAGATTTTCCTGCTCCGTTTTCTCCGATTATTGCAGTAACATTAATAATGTTCACTTTCTCTTTATTTTTATCTTTTTCTTTGTATATATTGAAGAAATTTTTAATGTGATGAGGATTATCTTTCTTTGTTATTTCTATCTCATATTCATTATTTTCTTTTTTCTTTTTTTTTTTAACAAGAAAAAAATCCTCCCCACCAAAATTCAATCCAATATTTTTCATGTGACCATATTTTTTGATCCACATATAGACTAGTTCCATAATACCTCACTTGATGAATCCAAATGAAAATTCTATATCCGATTCAACTCTGTCTAACTAGCTTGTTTAGAATTCACCCATCATAGATTCCCGTTTTCACGGGAATGACAACTTTTCTTTGCTGCTTTTTCTATTTAAAACCTTGCTAAGGTTTACAAAAATGTTTTTCTATGCAAGTAACCTTCGCAAGGTTTTCAAGATTATTTCATCAAAAGCATTTTCCTTGTAGCACTATAATTACCTATAATTTACGTTTCTCGAACTTAAAAAAGTTCGCATTAATTAAACGGATTGGGATAATTTCTGATCTCTTCTAATATAGGTATCACAATCCCACCAACGTCCCGGAAAATTGTATTAATAGGAGTTACAGGGTTTTCTGGTGTGATTCTACCTAAGTTTTCGGGATCCCAGGTAATATTGAATACATTCTTTTTATCTTTTACTTTAGCAAATATAAACTGACGGATTTCGTCATTTTCCGAATCCCACAAGCAGATGGCAGTAGTGTCCGAAAAAGTTTCCATACCATAAATTACTCCGTCTTCATCCACGATTTGAAGCGAATCGACCTCAGTAAGATTGATAAATGGTTTTTTACTGAGGCAGTTAAACCTTCCTTCGCTGTCGCTAGTACCGTTTTTATGATTCGAACCCAATGACAACATGTACATGGTTCGTTCTGCCTGGAAAGATACTGTATCGTTCCTGGTGAGAATCACATTGCTGAAATACACTCCGCTGGGCAAGTGGTTTCCATTATCGTCGGTTCCATTCCAATTTATGGAGTGATATCCTGGTACCACTTCTTCGTTCACCAGAGTGCGGACCCGGTTTCTTTCAATATCTTCAATGAACAATGCGGTCGAACAGGCGTAACTAATAGTAAGCCTGATAGTTGTTTGTGCCCTGGATGACCACTGGAATTCTTCCCAGAAGGGGCAGTTGATTTTGTTGAGCAGAGAAACTTTGAGTCCTTCTACCGGATTACCGTCGAGATCTTTCACATTTATTATAAAGGAAAAATCTTCATTATTCTCAATATCAAAAATGCAACTGATCAGCGTTAATCCCAGTAGTAAGCAAACAGCAAATTTCTTCATAAATTCTCCTAATACTTCAATTTTCAATGAAGCATTTCCGAAAATCGGAATTATCGAATTACTTCAAAAGTAAATATTTCCAAACGTTTTCATTTTTCACATTCACATTTTAAGCTCATCATGAAACTTTAATACTGTTGAAAAAAAAGGTCCCGTTTCAATGCAGCAAACCCGATTTGTGTTCTTCCATCATGGATTCCCGCTCTGGTCGGGAATGACAGCTTTTTTCTGCTGCTCTTTCTATTTTAAAAAAACCTTGCAAAGGTTACTTCCAAAGAAAAACGTTCTTGTAAACCTTCGCAAGGTTTTCCAAATTATTTCATTAAGAGCATTTTCTTAGTTGAACTATAATTGCCGGTTTCCAACCTGTAAAGATAAATTCCGCTGGAAACAGCATTCCCGCTTTTGTCTTTTCCATCCCACACAATTGAAGATTGAAAAACTTGTCCGGCATTTGACGGATCGAATATTGAATATTGCTTAATTTTCTACAACTTTGATGTTTTGAGACTTTCGTTGACTTTTTTCTGCACCATAAATCAATTCCGCAAGGGTTATTTCTGATATTGCAAAATTATTAAATCCAATATTTTTTATTTTTTCTTGAAGACCAAATTGTCCTTTAAAATAATGAATGCAAATGTTTGTATCAAGTAAATAATCCATTAAAATTCCTCTATTTCATTTTTATTTACTCTACTATTGTAGATATCCTTAATTATTTCTTCCGCAGTTCTGTTATCTTTCCAAGCTCCAAAACACATAGAAAAATCATATTCATTCATTGATTTATTACTAATTGATTTTGTTAATTTGATAATTAAAGCTTTTTTCAATTCATTATCCCAATTTTTCATAAATCGGAAAAAACTAGCAACTTTTCTGTTTTCAATTGCGATATCCATTAGATAACCTCCCTTTTACAATATTATTAATTTAGACAAAACGAATCCTTATTTATATTTTCACTCTTCCAACTAAATATTTTATAATATTCCATAAGCCAATAATTATATATTTAAGATTCAGGTCAATGAAATAAAGTGATTACTGAAAATAGGCATAATGTTTTGAGCCTGCCACGTTCTTCTCGCTTTTCTCTCAATCTGAATGTGGAGGCTTTTGTTAGGCACATATTTATTCCTTTACCATACTTAGAAATTTCATACCGGCTCAGAATTTCTATATTTCCGAGATATGTAAATTCTTCTTTGTTGATTTTCAGGTTTCCCATTTTACGTATTCTATCAAATAACCATCAAATAAAGAATTCGTTGTTATACAATAAGTTATGAGTAGGATTTTCATTGATATTGAATTTCCATCAAATAAAATTAAGCCCAAAAAGGTATATACTTCTTGAACTTTCTTGAGCTACTATGTGGGTCATCAACCTTGATTAATTCGCTTTCTAAAGAATCTCGAATTATACGAGAAGCTATAGCCGAATTTTTATCATCAATATTAAAGCGTTTTCTTAAACTTTGGTTTGTCATTTTTACGTTTGAAACATAACCCAAACAGCAATGTTGGTAACAAGCTCTTACTTTATCATTTTTATCCATTTCATTCAGATTTTGCTTTGAATATAAAATAGACTTTGTGTGTTTTTCGCTTTTTTGAAAATTTGGTGCAGGTAATTGATATAATTCAATATTGAAAATTACTTTATCAATTCCACTTCCCTTTTCTTCACAAATGTTAATTCTTCGCATAAATGAGGCTAAATATTCATTTCGTGACTGGTATTCATCAATAAATCTATCTGTAGTTATCAAGGGAATTCCGGGATTAGTAAATTCAATTCGATCTGTGAATATCTCAATAACAGGACAACTTCCACCTACTCTAAAATCTTGATGTATTAACATATTAGCAGCTAATTCACGGATAGCAATTTCAGGATACATTCTTAATTCTTTTCGGAATACTTTTCCTATCTCTTCATTGGCAGGCAATTGAGAATTTACCCAATCCAATAAACCTTTAAAACCAATTGCATAACCCTTTTCTCTAATTTGTTCTCTTTCTGTTTGAACTCGATTTTTGCCGATATAAACAATTACTCGAATTGCTTTTCTCCAAAGATTAGGAAACTTTGATAAGTCTTTTGCAAACAAAATTCCTCCGAGATTTGTTATTGAATATTTACCAAATGAATTCTTTATGATAAATTTCTCAGAGACAAATTTATCTAAAACTGATTCACGATTTGTTGGATACGGAATTTCAAAAAAATCGAAATATGCTTGTGTATCGAGTAAAGAAGTAACATCGTCTGGAAATATATTTTCTACAGAAAGCTCAGATGCAAAATTCCGGATTGCCGGTTGCTCCCAGAGTTGCTTCTCAAGTTCGGGAAAGTCACGCAGTTTTCTGGTAATGCCTTCAATGCGAATATATGCGGTATTTGAAAATCGAATCGGTTGACCGCTTGCAGCCGGAATCTGAAATAATACAATATTTTCATTTTCGTATTTAAACTTGAAATAGATAAAATCAATACTTGGGTCTAATCTCTGCATCAACCAATTCTTAAGTTCTTCATTGCCTACTTTTTTGGTTGCAGGATTAAATGAGCATCCCTTTGTAATATGAGTTTCATTTTCAATTCCGAATACCAGATAGCCAAAAGATTGTTTATGTAATGTTGCACTATTCGATAAAGATGAAAGAGCTTTTCCAATTTCTTCCTTTGAATGAAAATCCTTTTTGAATTCTGCCCATTCGTTTTCTTTTGGCAATGATTTTAAATCTACCAGTAATTTAATTAAAACTTCTTCCATCATTTCTCTTCTCCCATCAAATAGCCATCAAATAAAAATTCCTTTATATTACAGCAAGTTATGGCTTCACAAAATGAATTTGCCGATTATCTGTCAAATAAGATATTCACCACATTGTTTGAATTAGGACTACTTATTAAAATCACTTCAATCTTTGCATAGTTTTTTCTATGTGCCTAATGTTTCGCGTGTGCGGCGGAATCAGAATGATTCAGCCCGGACAAACAGCTAAACCCTGAATCGGAACGATTCAGGCAAAGAACACCACCCACCTACCCGCTGACACGCTTGTTATGGGCATCATTTCTCCTTTATATTTTCATTATTCTATTTATTTTCCGCAAATTATATTAGCTACATTTTGATCATCATTACTATAAATATTAATTAAGAATGATTGATTAGAATATCGATATTTTTGTAAATTTATTTTGGCGTTAAAATAGCCATTATCAATATTGATATCCTGTATCATTAAAAGTTCTTTGTCCTCATATATATCGTCAGCGATACTATTTTTAAAGAGCTTAAAGTATAGTTTCTGTAATTTTGTTCTACCACTAATTACAAATTCACTTATAAATGTTCGAGCCTCTAATGAACTTTCAATTTCTATAGATATTGTAAAAGGTTCAAAAAAGATGTATCTCTCAACCAAATATAAAGTTAAAAAATATTCTTCTTTCTTTAATAAAGAAATCCCAAAATAGTTTACGTTAGAGTTAATTAAAGAATTTCTTAATTCATTGTTAGATTTGATTTTTAGAATTAGTCCCTCAATATTACCAGATCTAAATGTAAAAGGATAGATAATATTATCACAAATCCCGTTTTCCAAGAAGAATCGAGAAGTAAGTTCTTTTTGTTTCGTCTTTATTTGTATAGAATCATTTCTTATAAATTCATCAGCGTATTTCATTGCTACACTTGTTAATAATGAATCTTCTATTATTGGTTCAAGATTGCTATTTATTCTTTCATCATTAAGAATTGCAATGATGTTATTTTCAATAACATCTTCTCTATACTTGTCGGAATTAAATATATTTGAATTTTTTAATCGAAAATCAGATTTGAGAAATGAACAACCTGCAACAATTAATATTAAAAAAAAAGCGAAATTCTTCAAATTATCTCCATTTTATAATTGCCCATAACATCTGTATGCCACGCCAAACAAAATGGTATACATAACTAACTTATAGATATGCTAAAAAGGTATACAATAACTTTGTAAGATTGGTTAATGTATACCTTTCTATTCTCCAATATCTATCTCGTCTAATGGACTTTGAATTTTCGAAAGTCCCCTCTTTGTTATATGTGTATAAATTTCTGTTGCCTGCCCCGTAGTTTTGAAAAAATGTATCGGGGTTTTTAAACTTTTATGCCCCAAGATATTCTGTATATATCTCAAGTCTTCTCCTTGCTCCAAAAGATGTGTCGCAAAGCTATGTCGCAAACTATGAACTGAAACTTTTTTGTCAATATTCTTGAAAATTCCGTTTCCCTGCAGCAAACTCGATTCGTCTTCACCCATCATTGATTCATAGATTCCCGTTTTCACGGGAATGACAACTTTTTTCTGCTGCTTTTTCTATTTAAAAAAAACCTTGCGAAGGTTACTTGCATAGAAAGACATTCTTGTAAACCTTCGCAAGGTTTTACAAATTATTTCATCAGCATATTCAGGTTTAAAATCACCAGCCTTTAATTCAATTGCAATTAAGCATTTAAGAACTCGATGGTAAAATAAAAGATCAATATAATATTCTTTTGTTTCGGTTTTGATGCGATATTGATTTCCCATAAAAGCAAAACCATATCCAAATTCAATCAGAACATCTCTGATTTTATTAACCATTCGCTGTTCCATAGTTCGTTCTAAAACTGGTTTAGAAATTCCAAGAAAATCAAACATATAGGTATCTTTCATTGCTTCATCAGCTTGTTCTGCCAGATGTTGAGATAAAGTTGCAGGAAAATTGTGTTGCTTTTCAATTGATTTATGACGATTATAGGCATTTGCTTTTATTTGGTTAAGTAAAACGTTTCGGCTCCATCCATAATCTTTTGTTGCCCGTAAATAATATTGTTTTTCATTATCATCTTTAATTTTCTGTAATAATAAAATATTGTGACCCCAAGGAATGTTTAAAGCAATTTGTTGTAGATTTTTCTTATTATTGTATTCAAGATAGAATTGACGCATATACTTTAGATTTGTTAAAGAAAAACCTGTTGTTGTATTTTCGATACTTTTTATATCATCTGCCAATTTGCTAATAATACTGCTGCCCCAACCAAATTTTTCTTGTTTAGAAACAATGATCTCACCAATCTTGAAATATAGTTTTGTCATTACTTTTACTGTTTCACTAACAGCATTTATTCGAGCAATTTGAATTTCATTTAGAACATCTAAAAGAAACCGATCATAATCATTTTTCTTCATAAATTACTTCTCCCTGTAAATAGCCAACAACTGTTGGCTTTTTTAAAATCCAATTTAGCCAACAATTGTTGACCAATTGTAATTAACAAGGTATATTTTATTCGCAATTTAGTATTAGTTCTGTTGGTACAGGAAACGAAGTCGGCAATGATTCAATATTAAATGATAATTCAATAGCTTCAGTTTCCGAATTCGCTTTAATATAATAAGTGCAATAACCCGAATAATAAATTTGAACTTCAAATTTCTTTTCTGTTTCAATATTCAACAAATTTGGATTACTCAATATTTCCTCTGGAGACATTGTTTTAGATTACTACTTTTTGTTCAAGTTAATTACCACTAATGTTTCGAGCCTGCCACGTTCTTCTTGTTTTTCTCTCAATCTGAATGTGAAGGCTCTTGGTTAGGTGTATCCATTCTTAACTTTCAATATTTAATCCACCAAACTTTCCATCAAATCACTAATTTCAAAATTTAAAAGAAAAGCAGAATAATAACTTTCAAAGACATCTTTGAGATAAACAGTAAAATCAACATGAACTCCAGATTCTTCAATTTGAGAAAGCAATAAATTCTAACTTTATATAGGAAAAATTGAATAAACTTGACGATATCATTAAGAAAAAATATTTTTACTAAAGAGGTTAATATGAAATTTAAAACAGAAGAAATGAAGATAAAGGATTTTATAGAATTTGTTAAAGCAGGAAACTTAGAGTTAAATCCCCCTTATCAAAGAAATCCAATTTGGACAAAAAAAGCAAAACAAGATTTAATTGATACTATTAATATTGGATATCCCCTTCCTAATTTTTTTATATATAAAAAAAGTGGTTCAGAATATGAAATGGTTGATGGTCAACAACGCTCACGTACTATTCTTGGATTTTATGACAATTTGTTGGAAAACTCTAACAAAGAAACTATGAGTCAACTTAATGCAACAGAAAAAAAAGTATTTCTGAATTACAACTTAATCATTACAATTATTGAAGATATTTCTGAAGAAGATGAATCAAAAGAATCTGTAGAAGATTTTTATTACAAAGTTAATACTAAAGGTCTTAGATTAAACATACCGGAAGTCAGAAAAGCAAAATATTATCATACCGTGTTATATGGACTAGTTGTAGATCTGCTTTCATTAGATGCATTTAGTGAATTAAATATTTTTACTCCAAGAGCACAGGATAGGATGAATGATGCAGATTTTATTGCAGAATTATTGATTTTATTAAAATTTGGGAATACCGATAAGAAGTTGAAAATTGAAGAGACTTTTAAAAAAGATATTACTACCGAGGAAGCTGAAAAACTTTCCGTGGAATTTGTTCAAATTATTTCGCATTTTGTAAGATTTAATAAGATAGAACCGATCAATAAAACACGATACAAACAAAGAAATGATTTCTTTACTCTTTTTGGTATTATAAAAAATAACAAAGACATCGATGCGAAAGTACTGGATTATTTTTATAAAGTATTAGTATGGATCCAGTATGACATAAGTCCAAGTAGTGAATGCAAACCATTTTTTGATTATGCAACTAACTGTGTAAGTCAATCAAATTCAAAAAAAGCACGTGATGAGAGACTTAAATTTCTTAATGAATTATTACTTAATACTTCAGGTAAAATTAATGAAACTCAAAAAATGATAATGAAATATTATGTCAAATATTATGATTTAAATTTTGATAATCTGGCACTAACCATCTCAGGATACACAACATTAAATGTTAATTAATTTGGAATGTTATGGGAAAGAAAAACTTTAAGCAATCATCTTTAATTTACAATGGTTATTCAATCAAGCTTGATCCAAATATAGAGACTAACTGGATAAAACATGATCATATTACGTACATTATTTCTGAATTGAACATTAAAAAAGGAAGCCATTCATTCACATTCTCAGTAAAAAATGATGAAAATGAGATGATCATAAAATTCTGCAAATATTATAAACCGAACGACAAAAAATTAATAAGACGATTCAGCAATGAAATTACTGCACTTAAGAAAGCCAAAGAAAAGCACATTCATTATATTATAGAAATTATTGATGATGGAGAATTAGAGATAGATGGTTACAAATTTAAATTTTATTTTATGGAAAAGGCTCAATCAGATTTAACAACTAATTTATATCATGAAGAATATGATATGCAAGGGAAAGTGCAATTATGTATAGAAATTATGAAAGGTATATCAAAGTTAAATGAGATTGGTATATATCATCGGGATATCAAACCTGACAATATTCTTTTTGTAGATGGAAAATGGAAAATTGGAGATTTAGGATTGTGTGAAGCAAAATCTTTATTTGAAAATATCGATAAGTATGGTGAAAAAATTGGTCCTATTGGATTTTTGTCCCCTGAAGCAGTGAATAAATTATTTACTGAGAAGTACACTCAAGGTAAATTTGATTGCATTATCGATGAAAAATCTGACATTTTCCAACTTGGCAAAGTATTATGGTTTATTTTTCAGGGAAATGTTCCATTTGGACAATTAAAAGAAGATGATTCAAGATTTAGTGATTCGGATATTTACGAAGTTATTGAAAAGATGCTACAATATGAAAAACAAAGAAGGGCTGATTTTACTTACATATTTGATAAATTCAATGTTATCTCTAAGAAATATTATATTACCTAGATAGTATCGAGCAAATGAATTTTTTTTACAATTTTCAAAGCTGATTCGTTTTCAAAATTGAATAAAACTTTTGGATTCTCAATAAGAAAATCATTTTTTAATAAATCATTAATAAAAATTATTTGTATTGTCATTAGCACAATTCTAGTACATCTTTCAATTAATTTAATCTCATTTATTTTAGGGTCAGTAAATTCAACTGGTTCAGGCATTGATAAAGAACCATGAGCTAATTTGTTACGAATTTTGTATATAATAAATATTCCGCAACCTGCTTCGTTTATTTTATTATTATAAGTCAGATTAATTTTTTCGTTATTATACAATTTTTCTGCTATTGGTCTATATTCATAAGATGTTTTCAATAGTTTAAGTAATCTCTTTACTTCAGCAATATAACCATTTGGCAGATGTTTTTTCATTTCATTATCTTTTAAAAACATACAAAGCGCATTAATTTTCCCAAATTTACTTATTCTGTTCTTTTCTACAAATTTTGATATAATTGTTTCAAGAGCTCCCCATGCAAATTGAAATGAAACCAGTTTTGGAATATATTTTTCAAATAATTTAATTCGGGAACTATCATAATAAGCAGCTGTCGAACAATACATACAAGACTGATCAAAATTACCAATAGAGACTTTCACCTCTTATATGCTACTTGATAATTCTAACCAATTTGCAATATTTAAAGTATCATTATTAAGTAATGGACCATATTCAGTATTACAAAAAACTTCTATATAAAATTGACGCAACATCCAAGCAAAATAATCATTATTAATAAATTTCATATCATATATTTAAAAAAAACCATTCATTTCTTAATGTTTCAATTACTTAATCAACCAAACTATCCATCAAATCACTAATTTCAAAATTTAAAAGAAAAGCAGAATAATAACTTTCAAAAACATCTTTTAAATAATCGGTGATATCGACTTGAACTTCATTTTCTTCATCTTTAAACATCCGATAATTTTTATTTTTGCTAATTGTATAAAGGAAAAGTGTATGGAAATATACTGTAGATATATATCTTTTATCAGCAATCTCGAATTGTTCTCTTGTTTTGAGTTTAGATTTGTAAGTCTTTAGTACATTAGAATCCATATTTATGAAAATGGAATCTAATTTATCATCTTCAATTAAAGGATGCATCACTGTTTCATAAACCATTGATATATCTGTGGAGTCAAAATCTTTCCAAGATTTTGCATTATCTTTAGGTTCTTTATAAACTAAAATGTGTTTAGGTAATCCAATTTGATTTTCATCTGGTTTTTCCTTTTTTTGAGAATTTATTGGTTTTTGTTTATCAGTTATTTGAACCCAAAATATTTCATCAAAAAATTCACCGGCACCACTTAATGAAACCTTTATTTGAATGGTATCACCAACTCCTACCGTTTCTGTAGGATTTATTATAACTTTAATGGTTCCTTTATTTGGACTTGTTTTAGCTACATTAAAAATATCTGTAATTTTTTTGGGTGTTCCTGGTTTGTTTCCACCGGTTTCATCGTTCGGTTTAATATCTAAAAGAGATAACTCTAAATCACCTGGTTCTTCAATTCTATCAAAATATTGATCTTCAACATCTGTTTTGAATTTGAGTGTTTTTTCACCGTCCATTGGGATTTTCGCTACTGGAGTTTTACCATCGTTCTTCTTATCTAATTTTAAAAAAGATGGAAATCGTTTTGATTCAAACTCCTCTTCTTTTTTCTTTTTTTGAGTGGTTGAAGATTTTTGTTTTGGTTTAGATTCTGTAATATCTAATTTGAAGGATTTATTTAATAATTTTAAAATTTCACTATTTAGCGGAAGATTTTTTGTGAAGTTCTTTATTAAATCACTTGTATCATCACTATCTAACATTAATGAATCTTTTCGTTTTTTATTCAACTCTTTTAGTTTACCTTTACTTAACAAACCACCCAATTTTTGGCGTAAAATCCGAGATTCTTCTCCATCTTTTAATCTATCTCGTGAAGCCATGAAAAGTTCATTTCTAAATTCTAAATTCATATTTGTGCAATCTACATGAATTAATAAAGAATTTTTTAATAATGGCAGTTTAACTGTTCGTGATATGAATTCGGAAGTATAATGAGCATGTGTCTGTCCATTTACTGAAAATAATACAGACATATTGTTTTTGAAGAATTCTCTTCTGATTGATACTCTGCTTTCTTTAGCGTTTTTATCTTTAATTCGAGGTTTGAAAACATAACAAGTGATTTTCATTGAACCAATTGTTTGATCAGAATAGTGCTCAGAGAAATGGTCTTCAATATACTTATTGTCGCTTTCTATTCTTCTTTTTAATCCATATAAATCTCTTTCTAAATTGATATCATCAGGATATCTTTCCTTATTATCAATGGTATAAATGGGTAATGCTGGTTCAAATAAATACTCATTTATACTTTGATTTAAATCTCTGGATATAACTGAGCTTGAACCTGTAGGTAAATCATAAGAATATAACTTAATAATTGTACCTGTTAAAAATCTTCGATTTAATAATCCCAGATCCAATGAATCACATTTAAATGAAGGAATTTTAGCATTCATCTTAAAATATTCATACCACCTATTTTTTATAGATTTCTTCTCTTCTTCTGTTAAGTCATGTCTTCTGATCAAAGTGAATCCAAATTCTCCATCATTCGTGAACCTTTTAGAAGCAATTAATTGAAATCTTTTTTTCCCACAAAAAATAATTGAACCAGTTCCACCCATATTATATTTTCCCTGCACAAAATGGATCTCATTTTTATTTCCTTTCAACAAAGATAAAAATGTATTTTCAAAATCTTCTGGATGCTGACCCTCTCCATTATCATAAATAATTAGTGAAGTATTCTTGTTTCTATCTTTATAGTACCCATCTGCAAGAATCTGGATGTCTTCTGCTTGTTGCTTTTTCACGTTTGAAAGATCCCAGTTTTTGCTATCGGGGAAAAATCTGCTAATTGCATTATCCATTGATTTAGGAGCTTCTGAAGATTTTGGATCAATACCCTGTAGAAAACATTCTTTAATTAAAATTGCATCTATTGAATTTGTGATTTTTTCAATCAGTGCTGCAATTGGAGACGATTGTTGATTTTCAATCACACCAATATTGTTTTGATTATCTCCAAGCGGAAACCAGTTCTCGTCAGCAAAAATATTAGGATATCTTACTATAACTTCAGATAATTCTTCTTCTGTTTTTGAAAAATAAATTTTCTTAAACAATTCTTCTTGTGTAATAATTTGTTCAAATAAATCCACTAACCCTCCCAAATTTAACAAACAACTTCTTTTTTGAACTTATTTAAAAATCTATAAATCTCTTTATGATTATCTTTAGGATTGTATGTTATTATATGAATGTTATAATCTTTTCTCCATCTATCAGCTTCAGTCTGATTTATTTTTGTTTCATCTATCAAAGCATAGTGATGAGGAGAACCACCGTGGAAGATACAATGTAGATAGCTTAATAAAAGGTTAGTTTCTGGATCAGTAAGCGAAGTACCAATAAACAAAAGATGGTTTGATGAAAATATAACCTGTAAAACACTCTGATATCCAATTTCTTTATATAATATTCTTCGATAATCTTTATCAGTTAAAATTATATTCTGAGGTGCTCTTTTAGCATCTCCATGGGCTTTTAGAATAAATTTTTGTTTGTTGAGCAGACTGTAATTTATATCAGCAGGATCTTCGTAAGTAAATAAGTTAGCAGATTTCTTAAATTCTTCTGCGTAAGCATCTTCAATAAGACTATCGTAATTAGTTGTAACTATAAATCTAAATGGTATTTTCATTATTAATTTATGAACTTTTGAGGGTGTAATCTTTGGATCAGCAAAACGCTTTTTTATATACTCGTGAATTTCAAATGATAGAATCTCTCTTAATTCTTCAGCAGCAGTTAAGTATTTCATCTTATTTTTTATTAGATCAAGGATTTCATCTGATTTTGAATTTCTTAATGAAGCGCTCTTTTTAGCTAATTCTAAGAGCTCTAAGAGTAGTTTTTCCCAAGTTGGTAAAGAAGAACCAACAGATAATCCTGCACCAATAAATAAACCACATGTTTCTTCTTTAAACCAATCAATAAGATCTTCTGGTAGATCATTCCTAAATTTAAACATTTTTATTCCCCCAATTCATATTTGAGTCAAAAAATAATTTCAATGTATTATACCTTTTCTTTATGTTATCCTTTAAACCACCCTGATATTTGAAAGCCATTATATAAATATATAGATTTTTATCGTATATCGTACTATTCTTATTCTCTATTAAAACTTCAGGTTTTTTATCATTGAATTTTCTGTCGTTCTCAAAATTTTTGAACAAATCACAAAACTCTTCATGATTTATATTATCAATTTTATTGTAATTATTCTTAAGTAACCAAACAATATCAATGAATCCCCATTTATTAACAAATATCCCTTTAGAATATTGATTAATTTTAAACATACAATCTAAAATTTTATGAAGCTGTTGTAAGTAAGATGAAAACTCATCAATATGTGAATTCCTAAAGCGTTCATACAACTTTCTAAGAGTATTGGCTTTTAAATCTTGAGTTCCGTTATAATGCATTAGTGCAATAACATGGTCAATATAGTCTTGGTGTTTATACCTTATATTTTGGATTTTACTCTCATTTAATATAAAAACCTTATGGGTTAATGTTATACCCTGTATTGCATTACCAATATTACTCTGAATAGCATGCCTTAATTCTGCTTGATTCAATTGCATTCCCATCTGAAGTCTAGCAAACAAAGTCCGCTTCTCATCCTCAGTTGGGGATTTTAGTAATGATATTGTTAATTTAAAATCTTTTATTAATTTTTTTGATTCATCAGGTAAGTCATTAAATAACTTTTTTTCTTTAATATTTTGGGAATTTATAATTGTTATTGGGAATTCTCCTTTAGCATATTCCCAAATAGATCTCACTCTTTGCTGACCGTCAGTGACTTCATAATCAAATGATGGTTGTTGAGTTTCTGATAGATAAAATTTCGGTAAGTCATAACCTCGTAAAATTGAATCAATTAATAACTGTTTCTTTGATAATGTCCAGACTTCAGATCTTTGATATTTTGGTTCTGGATTAATTTTATCCTTCATATTAATTAATTTACTTATTTTCCATGTTTCAATTTTTACAATCACATTTTCCTCCTAATTTTAATGTTCAATTTCGATTTCTGAATAAAGAACATTTATGATTCTTAAAATCTCTTTTTTACTAAGACTTGATCCCATATTTTTAATGTCCTGTTTGAGTTTTGTTTGAAGTAGTTTTTCTAAAGTACTCATATTCGAATTTACAATTTTCTTTTTTAATGTGATCTTATTTTCATTTATAATTGCAATTAGTTTATCTCGGAATTCGATGAAATTATCTTCTGAAATCCAATGATAATAATCAAAACCTTGAATCTTTTCAGAAAAGAATTTTAAAAATGATTGTTTATTATTAATTGGTCTTTCGGCATTAATAACTAACCATTCAAAAAGATGTTTATTGTAATCTTTGCTATTCTTTTTATCTTTTGCTTTTTTGCTCCATTCGAAGAGAGCTTCTTCAAATGGTTTGTCTGATAATTGAAGTATCTCTTTAATTTCTAATTCAATACGTTTTTCAATCTCAAATGACATATGTTCCAAAGTATAAATATCATTCATAAATAACTTATTAATCATTTCAAAATCGGAGATGTTATAAATAGATGGTAATTTACGAAAGAAAAACTCCTTTGAATTATTAATTGCTATTCCTCTAATTATACTAAGTAAATTATGATTATCTTTAAATTCAGAATTAATCACAAGCTTGGGAAGTGACAACAGCCATTGGCGAAATGCTGAAAATACTGCTAACGATTTATTCTGTTCAAACATTTTTGTATCAATAAGAATTTTAAATTTGTTTGCAAGATTATCTAAAAAAGAATTTTCTGAATCACTATATTTTATAATTCCAATTTCATATTTTTCAGGAGATTTCTCGATTTTATCAAAAATTTCGGGTGATATGATTAATTCATTTCCCTTATTACTAATGTAAACTTGGTTTAATTTTAATTCACAAATTAACGCTAATAAAAAAGTGAATATACCTTTTCTAAAACCATATGAAGAATTGGAAGAAGTAAACTCAAGATAAAGATCATTGAAACAGACACTTCTTTTTTTTAGTTTTTTTTCAATTGTTTTATAAATTTCTTTGAAAAGACATTCAGAGTTTTCAAAATCTAAACATTTTCTTTCAAGATTATAAACATTGCTGTTTAATAGAATAATTCGAGCAAGACTATTTTCAGAACCTGTTTTGTAGAAAAATTCTTCAGTTATTTCATTACTTTTAAGCTTTCTGAGAATTTCAATTCGACTCTTTTTCATTGGACTGCTAATATTATTTTTATTAATTAATTCATAATTTATAGGAATATAATTTTTAAACTTTTTTTCTAAATATTTGCTGCAGACTTCTTGGAATTCTATTTCTGTATTAATATCAGTTAGGATATTTTTCACATAAATTTTACATCTATGGAAGTTTTTAAAAGCCTTGTGTATACTTTCTTTTATGATATTAATCATTTCTAATTTATACTTCATTAATTCCTGTTTAGCGGAATTGTTTTCGTGGTAAAGATTTCCTGTTGCAATTCTGTTGATAGATTCAAGGATTTTTAATTCTTTTGAGATTTTCAAAGGTTCTGAAGGAATTATTAAAATATCGGAGTTTGATTGATCAACTTTAAATTCTTGAAGTTCAGATATTTCCAATGGTACCAAGTAATGAATAATACCATCACAATAGTTTTTCCCAATAAACTCATTTTCATATTTACTGTTTATATAATGTTTTGAAAAAAAACGAGTTACATGAAACTTATTATTATATTGGATTGAATACTCATATTCCAGAGGGATATTTTGTTCAAGAATTTCAATACAATTAACATTTCCTAATTCATTTTTAATATAATTTTCAACTTCTAAATCTACATTAACTTCAAATTCAGTTTTAAGAATATAATGATCTAAATGCCTTTTATGAACAATGAATCCCTGTTTGATTAAAATAGATAGAGTCTCATCGAACAGTATTTGATCTTTCCCGAAAGCAAGATTTAAAGTAGCATAATTTGGTTTAATCCTTTCAAAATCATTGTTAATAAAAATGACAGCAATAATCTTAATTAGTTTTTTTACACTTACATCGCTAACTCTTTTTACTAATTCTTTAGAATTTAGATATGTCCGATACTCAGTACTTTCAATATCAAGATATTTAAAATTCTGGTTAAAATAATCATAAAGATAATCAGGTGTTATCAAGTGAGGATTTTCATCTTGATTATTAAATATATTTTTTAAACTTAATTCTTCATCACCACAAAGAAATGAAAAAAGAGTTCTTTCATTTTGTGCCAACTTTTGTGATAAACTCGGAAGCAATAACAATGAAATATAATTTAGTGGATAAATTGATTCTAATTGTGGCATATCAGCTTCAGGGGAATATTCTTCATATAAGATCTTCTGAGTTAAAAAGAATTCAGCATTATCTTTAGTAAATTTCTCATATGAATCTGTCTTTGAAAGAATTTTATTGATCATTTCAAAGACATTATTTTCTTCATAATACAAATGTTCTTTATAGAACCTGCCACTCACCTTTTCCCATTCAGATCTCAAATATTCATCACTCAATCTGTAAGAATACTGAAATAAATCTTTATGGCTAATGAGAATCAAATTTGAGTTGTTTACCGCATTACAGTATTCTGCAACATCTTGAACTTGCTTAACATTGATATTATGAATATTTTCTTCAAGAAATCTACCATATTCATCAAATACATAAATGACCCCATCATAACCTTGTTTACAGACTTGCTGTTCAAAATCAGATATGATTTTTGTGATATTTATTAGTGAATCGTAAGGCGTAAATTTATCTCCTCCCATAATTGTTGGATAAATTTTTTCGAAAATTTTGTAATATGCCTGATCGTGTTCTTCTATCTTTTGTAAAAAGTTTTGAATTGTACATCTCTTCGCTTCTAATTCTGTTTCAAACATTTTAAAAACAAATGAGTAATTCTTTTTCCAATTTTTTATCTTTTGTTTTATCACATTATAATTTGTGTTTAGATTAATCTCTAATTGATTTTGTTTAATTGAATCCAAAATCCCCATTACAAATGCTTGCTTAAAATCAGAAAAATAATCATCAGGAAAAACAATCAGATAGTTTTTCATTTTTATTGATTTAGAAATATCATTAATATTGTTGTCTTCAATTTGCATCTTTTGCAACAAAATATCAAAATCTATATTATTTTCTTTTGATGTTAGAATTGCCAGAAGAACTGCAATTTGAAATGATTTTCCAGTTCCGTATGCACCTGATAATAATAATGATCCATTATTTTTACTATTGATCACATTAAGGAATTTTAGTAATCTATGAGTTGTTTTGTATGTTGGAAAGAATCCATTAATCTTTTCATTATTTAGATAATCATCTTTTATGTTAATTGAATATTTGAAACTCTCAAGAATGTTTAGTACTTTATTCACTCGAGTCTCCATTAATAATTAAACCGAATATCTCATCTTCATCGAAAACTCGTATTTTAGAAATATTATTCAATCCTACTGCACGATCTATAGAGATAATTTTCCTTTTTTCTAATTGCCTCAATACTTTCTTTAAATTATTCATATCAATCCGAATAGATCTATTAATAATTTCAAAAGCTCTCTTTAAAATTATCTTGTCATCTTTTAGAAAAATAATATAATAAATAAGATAAATAGGAATTTCATTAGCCAAGATATTACGAAATTTAAATTGATTATCAATATCTTTTACAATAAGTCTAAGTTTGCTCAGTGGTGAATATATGTTGTTTTCAGGATCTTTATCATTCTCATGATAATATGTATTGATGAAGATATTTATTGCACTTCCTATTGTTTTATCAGCAAATTTTTTATCATCTTCTTTTAATCTAATGATAACTCTATCGAAAACTTGTTCTTTAGAGAATTTTGCAATTTCCATTTCTTGAAACATCATTGTCCAAATTGATGAATTATCACAACTTCCTAAATGTAACAACCAAAGAGTGCCATTTTTGTTTAAAAACTTATCCATCGCAAGAATCATTTTTGCTGATTTAGTAATCCTATATTTATAATCCGAGTCCTTTTCAATAAGTTCAAAATAAAGTAACCAATATTTCAATGCTGTTACCATAATACTACCGATACCTAACGAATCAATTGCTTTTGTTAGATTGTTCGCTTGAAATATTTCCGGATTTTTTTGGACTTCAAATAAGCCTTTCTTTAGCCAACCTTCTCTTAGATAGAAAGTATTATGACCCGTTAAATATTTATAATTCATTCTCAACCTTTTTTGTATCTAAAGCAGATGCAATTAAACATCCTTTCGGAAAATGATCTACACACTTCAAACAATTAATACATTTATTTTCATCGATATAATATGGCAATATGTTATTCCCTGAAACTTCTATTGCAGATACTGGGCAAGTACCAATACACGCTTTACAATTTATACAAACTTGAAATTTTCTAATTTGCTTTTCAATGTAATTAAAAATATTGTGTTGAATTACTTTATCTTTATTTTCACTTATTTGAAAATGATTGTTTAAATTTTTTAAAATTCTGATATTTACAACTTTATCTCCCAATTTAGCTTCTATTTTGAAAATGGGCTCTTTTGTTTTTTTATCAATAATATTAACTGAACCTTTTTCTATTTCATCATTTCTAATCCCAATTTGACCAAAAGGTTTGAAATACTCATAAAAATTGATATTTACTTCTTTCGTTAGAAAATATGTTCTATTTAGTTCATCTTCTTGTTTATATTTGAACTTAACTTCTTTAGCTTTTGTTAAGCCTTCACCACCTGCACGGGCTTTCCAAAATCCTTGATAAGTGTATTCAACAGGATCAAGTTTACCAATTTTTTTAGCAAATTCAATGAGTTGATTTGACCAGCGATCAAATTTGTCAGGGATATAAATTGCATTTAAAATATCAGACCAAGTAGAATTATTCGGACAACACCAACAACCTACTCTTGAATAACCATATCTGTATGCAGGATTTATTTGAACATTAATTGAAAAAAGGTAGAGCCAGACATCAATATCTTTCCAGTCTATTATTGGAGAAGCCACTATTTGTTTTTTTAATTTTGGACTTTGTACAACACGATTATATTTGCTTCTTGCTGTAGATTCACTTCTTCTAATTCCATAAAACGTTAATAAATTCTCTTTTATCCCTGAATAAAATGAACCAATTGGTCCCGTTTTAAAAATCGAGCAACACCAACTTTTTCTCCTACTTGGAGGTCCTATCGTTTCTGATAATTCAAAGAAGTTTTGCTCTTCATTTTTAAATTCAAGAAATGGTACAGACCTATTCTCTTCTTTGAATCGCTGAATAAATTCATAATTTAAAGGATCTTCTATTGTTGTATTTGCAAAAAAATGCACAACGTCATTTTTTGCTGTTGCTCTGCGGACTAAATTTGATACAGCAATTGAATCTTTACCACCTGAAAAAGATATATTTAATAATCTTTTATTATATTGATGGATTACCTCATTAATGAAAGGTTCTGCACCGATTGAATAACCTTCTTTATCTTTGTTTTTACTCGTTAAAATAAAATTTAGTCTATCTTTATTTAGTGATACAAAATGATTAAATATCGCCTTTTCTTTTTCAATCATTTTTTCTGTAGGCTTGAAGGATTTTAACATTTTTCTGATATACGAGAGGTCTTTCTTTTTAAAATGGTTATAAATTGAGCCTTCTAAACGGTAACCATCAATAAAATAATTATTAGATTTATCTGCCCAGACAGATTTTTCAAAAATGGAATCATCAATTTTAGGAAATAACACCGTGATTAAATATTTTTCCTCGATGAATACTGGTCTAATATCTGTTGTCAAATATGAAAATTGATCTTTATTTAGAGGATTATCTTTTAATATTTTTGGATTTTTTTTTTCTTTATCCCAAAATACGATATTATCATTTTTCATTAATTATTTTTTCCATATTTTTTAAACTATTTAAAATCCTCTTCTTTTAAGTCAATTACAAATTTTACTTCTGGTTACACCTAATGTTTAAACAGGCTGCGGGATCGGAACGATCCCAACCGAAAGCGGACAGATAACCCAACCGCAGAAACGCTTGTTATGCACTTATTTCCAAACTTTCCATCCACAAGTAAATTGTTCTGAAGAACTTGCTATGGGGTCAATTCGAATTTCAACTAATCTTGAGTTGTTTCTATTACTGATTAACAAGCTTGTTTTCTTAGAAATTATTGATCCGATAAGACTTACAATTTTAGTTAAATTTGGATCATCTTTTTCTATGTTTAGGCAATTATAATCAAAATCAAAAATCCAAATGTTATCATGTTCTTCAAAATTTTTAATGTTAAGTCCATACAAATGAGCACTTTCAACAATTTGTGCAAAAATTGTATCTTCTGTGTAGGAATTATCAATATCGTTTAGAAACTCAGAATTATCAATTATTATTAGTGTGTGTGCAAGTTTATGTAAACAATAAATTGCGTAAACAGCTATAGATATTTTCTTAAGTTGATCTCTATTAATTTCAATTTTATTTTCATTATTATAGCCAAATTTAGCTGTTATTGTTTTTTTTTCTTTCTGAATAAAATAACTATTATGATTAGAGATATTTCTCCAATGATTTAATTTAATATTTAGAAAAGAATTTTTATATAAAATGCTGAAATCTTCATTATACTTAAATAAAGAATCAATACAGTGACCTAAGGTTGCTTTTTTTATATTAATTGATAAATTAATTGTATTACCTTTCGTAATTAAATAACATCCATAGAAAAATTTAATATATTGTTTTAAGGATCCCTCAATTATGTCACCAAGTTGCTGGAAACATAATTTAGCAAATAAATCTAATCTTTTTATTTTATTTTTGTCTTCTTCTATATATGCTAATTCTGACATGTTTTTAATTCCATTAGAAATATTACTTTGCCAATTCTGTATAAAATTAATAGTCGCTAATTTATTATGAATAAAAGCATTTTTAAAGCAAGAAATCATTGTAGCTAAAACATTTTCAAATATGCTATCTTTGAAATTGTTTATATAGAAGTTATAGTCATAAATTAATATTCCTTTTTTTATTGCAGTTTTTAATTTATCTTTATGTGTAACAAAAACTTTAAATTCATTATAAACTGTAGATATTAGCACAGATGGATTCATTTTACATGTAGAAGTCAGCTCATTTGATAACCTCTTTAAAGCTTCTTTTCGTTCTTGCATATTGATTACTCCAAATTAAATAATAATAGTTCATAAAAGTAGGTTTCCGAACTTAAAAAAATTCGCATAACATAATAAGCAGTTCGTATGTTGCTTTAGCCATCATACAACTGTTGTTAAACGAAGCAGCAGGTTTAGTCATAATTAATTCTCCCAAAAATATTGTTTGGAGATTGCTTTTGGTGTGTGTTTTTTCAAATAGATTTTTTAAGCTCATTATGAAACTTTTAACCTGTTGGATAACAGGTCCCGTTTCGTAAAGCCAATATTCTTGAAAATTCGTTTCCATACAGCCAACTCGATTCGTGTTCTTCCATCATGGATTCCCGATTTCACGGGAATGACAGCTTTTTTCTGCTGCTTTTTCTGTTTAGAAAAAACCTTGCGAAGGTTACTTGCATAGAAAAACATTTGTGTAAACCTTCGCAAGGTTTTACAAATTATTTCATCAGCAGCATTTTCTTAGTTGAACTATATTTGCCGGTTTCCAATCTGTAAAGGTAGATTCCGCTGGAAACAGCATTTCCACTTTTATCTTTTCCATCCCAGATTACAGAATGATAACCAGCACCCAATTTCTTATCCATAAGTGTTTTCACTTTCTGCCCCTTGATATTGTAAATAATTATCTCCGTGTTTCCGTCAAAAGCCGGACTTTGCTCTGCGTCTTTTGCAAGAGAAAAAGTAATCGAAGTTTCAGGATTGAAGGGATTGGGATAGTTGCCCAAAAGTGCAGTTTTCAAAGGTGTAACATTTCCTTCATTTCCAGCAGTAGTATATTCCACGATTACAGAAGGATCGGATTCCATTCCCATCTGGTTTACAGTGGTAATATAAAACTGGTAATAACCAATTTGAGTGATAAGATATTCATAAGCTGTACCAACAGTTGTATCCAGAACTTCGAAATCTCCACCTTCATAAGAATAGCAGATATTGAAATAGCTGAAATCATTGATATCCGGCATATCCCAGGTTATGGTAATATCATTTTCAATGTTTGTGAGCACAACATTTTCCGGTGGTGGAGGAACTTGTGCTTCCTCTCCATAAGTGATTGTTCCATAACCAATCGGCGAGAAAATATTTATATTATCGAGGGGCCACCAGGCATCAAATCCGTGTGGGTCAGGTGCGTTGTCATCCAGTACAAAAATACCGATACTGGATTGATTTTCTGCACTTGGAGCAATTTGCCAGGTTTCCGTTCCAAAAGGCACCATAAACTCATAAACCAGGTGTCCGGTAGCAATAGAAACTTCCAATTGCGGATCAGTAAGATAGAACACTGTTCCCACTCCACCGGTGCTGTAGATTGGTCTGAATTTTAATTCATTTCCAGCAGCATAATAGGCAGCCCAGTAATTACCTTCGGAATCATCACCAGTAGGTGGATATGTTCCATCATTGTTATCATCGATATAAAGAGCGACTTCATCATGATCTTCCAGCACCGTATCATTGAAATTTTCGTAGGCAACGTAGAGTTCGGTTTGATCTGCATTCATCTTAAAATAGCCGATCACACTTCCAATGGGCTGAATCGTATTATCGTGTGTTCCCCAGAAATCGGAGCAATCAATCATAAACGCATCATCCCATTCTCCCGGAGAAATCGTACCATCAATTAACGGAGTGGTTCCATAATAAACACTGATTTCATCAACTACAAAACCTGTACTAATCCAACCAATTACTTCATTGGAAAATGGACTCTGAAAACCACCGGTCAAAGTTGTTGTTACCACATAATAATAATCTACAAGAGGAAGAGCTCCATCATCTTCAAACCAGTTTTGGTCGGCAGGTACAGTTGCATAAGGGTCTTCCGGATATGGATCTTGCAGAAGACTTTTTCTGTAAATATTATAACCTTGAGGGGCACCGGAAGGAGCTATCCAATTAAGGTTTACGGTTATTCCTGTAGATTGTGAAGCAGTTAAATTTTCCGGAGCAAAGCCAAAAGGTAACATCAGGATTTCACCAAGATATGTAATTTGACCTTCGTTCACAACCACATCGTAATTTCCAACCGGGACGTAACCTATCTTGGAATACTCAATAGTATAAACTCCGGCAGGAACATTATCCAGCGAATAATTTCCATCATAATCTGTATAATCGAAATAATCAATCAAATCCGGAATTTCCACTTTCACACCGGAATTATCATCTGATCCATCCAAATTTACTGTACCTTCGATAAAACCACCTCCCAAATCGCAATCTACAGAATATAAATTACCACCACTTCCCATTATCCTCATATGAACAGCTTTGCCACCGGTTGTACAGAATGAACCGTCGGAAGCCATATCAACAGCCATAAGTGAACCGGGTGTGTTAATATCGAAAACCGGGATGTTGCTTTGTCTACGGAATAAAAAGAAATCTGGTGTACTATTATCAATAGGACCCCAGCACGCAGCAGCAATAAGCGAGCCATCATCATTCATGTCAATGTCAATAGCATAATCACCAACATTTTCATAAACCCAGATAGGAGTGGGAGAATATGTATTGAACAGGTATATTTCTCCGTCATATCCGCCAGTCAGGAAAACCAATGTTCCAACTGCGATTGTGCTTCCATCAGCAGAAATACTCATACCTCCTATCCAGGCAGATGAGCCGCCGCCACCAACATGGAAATTCCATTTTTCTTCGTAAGTCTGGATATCTTCGTTATATTCATAGACCTGCACATATCCGGCATAATCGCCATTTACAAATATTGAACCATCCTGAGAAATCGCAGGTGGATTCTGATTATATTGAGGTCCTTCAAAGATGATTGCCCCATCATCTGCATCAAGAACCCACAAGGCACTATTTGTCCCACCATATTGCGTAAAAATCAAAACTGTAGCATCTTCATTGATAACTAAGCTTTGAGTTCCTCCGATAAAATAACTACTCCAGACCGGAACAGTATTTCCGATATCATAACAGATGACAGATGAACGATCCTGACCTGAATCATAAAAGGCAACAAAAACTTGAGTTCCATCCGTATTAAGAACCATTTCCCCGATTGAATAAACGAGTGTATGTTCCCAGGTTGGAACAGCAGAAGAAGGTTCAAAAATCCTGATAACATTTCCATCTGCAACTGCAATAACACTACCGTCTTCTGTCATATCAATGGGATATACAAAATCCAGATCACCAACAATATACTCCCAGAGCGGAGTTGCTGTATCATGATAAAGTGAAACACGTTCATTATTCAAATGCCAGGCTACAAATGAATTTTGAGTCACATCCGAAACTTCCACACAACTGGCAATTGCACCTGTATCCGATGTTTGCCAGAGCATTCCTAACCTGTTATCCCGGGAATTGACAGTACATTCGGGAATCTGCTGATGAACTTGTGTTTGTTCCGACGTTAAAATTTCCATTCCTTTTTCAGGAATCGTTTGAGTTTGCTGCATTTGAACAGCACAAAGGGTTTGAATCAGTAAAAACAAAACTGTGAAAAGCATAATTTTTTTCATTGTTCTCTCCTTTTTTATTCGTTTGGTTTATTCTACATAAAATTTTGCTCGTTACGAAAGTCCTCAGCCTGTGTGAAAATGGTTTATTTAAGTTATTACGACCCCCATCCCTAACCCTTCCCCCTATCGAAGGGGAAGGGAACTGCCTGCGGCAAAAGGAGATAAATTCTCCCCCTAAACTTGTCCGGCTTTTGACGGATAGAGGGAGTTACAGGGGGTTGAGAAATATCGAGCATTTTATCAGCTTTCACACAGCCTATCCTCTTTGCTCTTGCTCGTTACGAAAGTCCCCTTTCGTAACGCTATGTATTCCCATCCGGCAGCTGCTGGATGGGAACAAGCTAAAAGTATGAATCTTGTTTTTCGTGTTCATTCGCCTGCCCCGTAAGTAGGAACGACCCCAGTTGGATAAAAATCCAACGGGGTAAACTGTATCTGGGTGCTCTTAGTGGCTGATACTCTTTTTATAGAAGACTCAATTATCTGAAAAAAGTCTGACGCTTCTTTTTTTTACTTTTTCGATCATCGATATAAGCACCCTCGTGTTTGTTTTCTTCTTTGATTTTAAGAGCTTCGGTAATATCATCGGTGTATCCCAGAATTTTATCTTTACTATTTCTGATGATGTAGCGTTCCTTAAATTTCAAGATTACCTCCCAAAAGGCTACTTGTTTTTTTTTTCTTTCTTCTTTTGCCTTTTTTCTTTTAATGAAAGTTTAGATTTTTTTTTTGTTTCATGTGTTCTCTTATCTTTTGATCTGTGACTCATGTTTACCTCCTCAAAAGTTTAGATTATCGATTATTAAATACCTTTCAACTGTAAAAATGTCAAATAAAATATTTTTTTATTGTGATTTTTTTTTGAAGAGACTGTTTAGCCACCCCAGTTAATCAACGGGGCAGGCGAAGAACACGAAGGTACCCAAAGAAAAAAAATAATCAAATCATAACTGCTTTTACACACCTTGAGAAGATTTATAAGATTCTTCTTCTTGTTAAACCTTTTCAACGGTTGGATCAAATTCGGTAAGTTTTTTCGCAACTTGCTTTTCCAATCCTTCTTCATCCAACCTTCCGAATCTTCTGACATGAGAAAAAATCTTGAAGAAAAGCTTGTATCCTTTCACTTCCCGAAGCTTCCCCCAAAGGAATTCTCTCCGGCAGCTGCCGGATTCGGTAAGTTTTCTCGCAACTTGCTTTTCCAATCCTTCTTCATCCAACCTTCCGAATCTTCTGACATGAGAAAAAATCTTGAAGAAAAGCTTCGGAATGTGAGGTCGTCTTTCCGAAGCTTCCCCCAAAAAAATTCTTGACGAATTTAGAGTGAAAAACGTGTGTAATAAATGAAAGTCGGAATTGAGAATATCATCCAGCCTAAACCAGTTTTCTTAAAGGAGTTATGTTGGATTTAGTTTCATTAAAAGTAAAATGTCCGGTCTGCCACACTTCCCTGATGGATAAAGAGAACCTTGTTGATAATCAACCAGGTGTTAAAATGAATATTCACATAAGCAATCCAAAGGGATGTACCTGGCACGGATTGAGTGATGAAGATTTGAAATATATTATATTTGAAGATTGCGAGGAATGGTAAAATGTATGAAATAGTCCAAAAACGGGAAATGGCAAAAGGAACAATTATTCGCTTTGACATCAATGCTCCCAAAATCGCAGCTAAAATCAAACCGGGACAGTTTGTGATTGTACGGGTGAACGAAACAGGAGAAAGAATTCCTCTCACTGTTGCTGATGTTGACCGTTTTGGTGGAACTATCACAATTATTTTCCAGGTGGTTGGCAAAAGCACTGCTTTGATGCGTTCTTTGAATGTCGGAGATTTTTTAAAAGATGTAGTCGGTCCTTTGGGAAAAGAAGCACATACAACAAAACTCGGGACAATAATTGTTGTTGGAGGAGGTACAGGCATTGCCATCTTACATCACCTTACAAAGGCATTAAAAGAAGCTGGAAATTTTATTATTGGAATTATCGGAGCGAGAGAGAAAGAAATGCTAATCCTGGAAGAGGAAATGAGACTTTTATGTGATGAATTTGTTGTAACCACTGACGATGGCAGTTATGGATTGAAAGGCTTTGTAACTAAACCTCTGGAAAAATACCTGGAAGAAAGACATGACATCAAAGAAGTTTATGCCATCGGTCCGATAATAATGATGAAAAACATCTGCAATCTTACAAAAAAATATAACATCAAAACAATGGTAAGTTTAAATCCTATTATGATAGATGGTACTGGAATGTGCGGCGGATGTCGAGTAACTGTGGGCAATAAAACAAAATTCTGTTGTGTGGACGGACCGGATTTTGATGGTCATGAAGTAGATTTTGAAGAACTTGAAAAACGAAATTCCATGTATCTGAAAGATGAGAAAGATGCTCTTCTTTTCTCCATCAAATAAGGAGCTGTTATGTTGGAATATGATGTAAAATTTCTAAAATTCAAAACATTCCTGAACACATATTGTCAGCATTGCAACAATAGTTTCAATGTGAAAAGAGAAGGAAAAGAATTACTCGTTTTCAAAGCTATATTCAAAAAGCAAGAGATAGAACTTCTTATGAGTCCGTATCTCGATGTATTTGAAATGGAAGCATCAGTGCCAATCCAGGATGGAGAAAAACTTTCTGATCTTATCTGCCCACGCTGCAAAACCAGTCTTGTAACCAAAGAAAGAACCTGTGATGAATGCGGTTCGAGCGTTGCAAAATTGATTATTACTGCTTATTCAAAACTCCTGCCATTCTTTGTTTGTTTACAGCATGGTTGCAAATGGCACGGTCTTACAAAAGCAGATGAAAGAATCATCAAACTGAAAATTCCACGCCAGGAAATGCCAGCACAAGACCAGAAAATAAGAACCCACAATTTTATGGAAGTGCCTTATGGATTAACTTCTGAATTGGCACTTTTGGAGGCAGGTAGATGTCTGCAATGTAAGAATCCTAAATGCGTGGAAGGATGTCCTGTGAACATTGATATAGCTGAATTCATAAGACTTATCTGCAATAAGAAATTCGATGAAGCTGCCAAGAAAATTAAGGAACGAAACGTACTTCCTGCAGTTTGTGGACGAGTTTGTCCGCAGGAAGATCAATGTGAAAAATTATGCATCTTAGGAATAAAAGACAAACCAGTTGCCATTGGTAACCTGGAAAGGTTCGTAGCTGATTTTGAAAGAAAAATGGATTTAGTTAAAATCCCTGTGATCAAAAATAAAATAAATAAAAGAATCGCAGTTGTCGGCTCCGGACCGGGTGGAATCACTGTTGCTGCAGATCTCACTTTGCTCGGTTATTCAGTTACTATTTTCGAGGCATTACATCAGCCGGGTGGAGTTCTGGTTTATGGAATTCCTGAATTCAGATTACCAAAATCAATCGTAAATTTTGAGCTGGATTATCTTAGGAAACTGGGTTGTAAAATCGAGTTGAATATGGTGATAGGAAATATCTTCACAGTAGATGAGCTTCTGCAAAATTTCGATGCAGTTTATATTGGAGTTGGTGCAGGTTTACCCTTGTTTATGAAACTTCCAGGTGAAAATCTGTGCAATGTTTTCTCTGCAAATGAATATCTAACCAGAATAAATTTGATGAAGGCATACAAATTCCCGGAATATGATACACCGCTTCCAAAAGGTGATAAAGTAACTGTAATTGGCGGCGGAAATGTAGCAATGGATTGCGCCCGAAATGCTTTACGAACAGGAGCAAATGAAGTTACTATTGTTTATCGACGTTCCAGGAAGGAGCTTCCTGCACGTAACGAAGAAATTCATCATGCAGAAGAAGAAGGAGTGAAATTCAAATTGCTCACAAGCCCGATTTCGTTTGCGGGAAATGATAATAACTGGGTTAAGGGAATGGAATGTGTTCGCATGAAATTGGGCGAACCGGATGATTCCGGTAGAAGAAGACCGATTGTAATTAAAGACTCAAATTTTTACATTGAAAGTGATTTAGTTGTTGTAGCCATCGGAAACGGACCAAATCCAATTATATTATCAACCACACCGGATGTGAAGCTCAACAAATGGGGTTACATTGAAGTAAATCCTGAAACCATGGAAACCACCAAAGAATTCGTGTATGCTGGTGGAGATATCGTAACAGGTTCAGCCACAGTTATCCAGGCAATGGGAGCTGGAAGAATTGCTGCAAATGCAATTCATAAAAAGCTTTCAGGATAATATCGGACTTGCCCCGAAGCGAAGCTTGGGGTGAGAACGATATTCTGCTTCCAGCGCAATCCTCGACTCACCCTTTCAGACTTGACTTAATAACTCAGCGATAGCTGAGGAATTGAGTTAAGAATGAAAAATCTCTGGCAGCTGCCGGATTATTAACTCAAGTCTTGCTTGCTTAATGTGCTTCATACCAGTTTTTACCAATTCCCACCTCAACAACCAGCGGAACAATATCAGAATATTTTTTCGGTAATGCATTTTCCATTTCTGTTATTATCAGTTCTTTTGCATAATCCAGTCTCTCTTTTTTCACCTCGAAAACCAGTTCGTCATGAACCTGGATTATCATCTTAATATTCGCATCCTTTTTGATTTTCTCATTTATGTTGATCATGGCAATTTTTATAATAAC
>SDBT01001989.1_pt1 | contig 36623 bp, 35 predicted proteins | sample 2277101 | NCBI WGS metagenome assembly SDBT01 (sample SAMN10404973, study PRJNA504765) | marine sediment metagenome | isolation source: marine sediment core GS10_PC15, 103 cmbsf | place: Arctic Ocean: Southern Knipovich Ridge | collected 2010 | reverse complement strand
AATGGAATTGAGCGCTTCGGATTTAAGAACTTTCTTCTTGCACTTACAAAACAAAGGACATAATCAAGGGGGGATCTATGCATATTTTAAAGTAATTAGGTCATTTCTCTATTGGTATGAGGATGAAAATGAACTAGTTGATTGGTCTAATCCCATAAAGAAAGTAAAAGTAAAAACACCAAGCGACCAACCATTGGAAACTGCAGATATCAATGCAATAAGAGCAATTTTAAAAACTTGCATAGGTAATTTTACTGGCATAAGAGATAAGAGATAAGTCAATAATTTTAATGTTATTGGATACTGGAATTCGCCCATCAGAATTGATTTCTATTGATTTTGAAAATGTAAATCCAATAACAGGTGCTGTCCAAATATTAAACGGAAAAGGTGGAAAATTCAGAATGGTATATCTTTCTAAAAAAAACAAGACTTGCTTTAAGGAAATTCATTCAGATTACGGGAACTAGACAAGGAGCCTTATTTGTTAGCAAAGAGAATTCTCGGTTGACCTATCCGGGATTAAGAATGCTTTTGCGCAGAAGAAGTAATAAAGCTGGAGTTGCTTATCAATCGCCACACAGTTTTAGAAGATTATTTGCATTAACTATGCTGAGAACTGGAACCGATATATTCTCTTTACAATTACTCATGGGACATGTTGACCTACAAGTACTTCGTAGATATCTGAAGCAAGTAAGTGCAGATTTACAGGAAGCTCACTTGAAAGCAAGCCCTGTTAGCAATCTTGGTTTATAAAATTAATTGTGGAGTTTTTGGACTATAGAAAACTCTTACACTTTGTAAAAGAATCTTTACATAAATTTAAAGATGAGAAATGAATTCAATACAGGAACGCGATCACCAGTAAGGTGATTATTTCCATAATGCACCTCCTCTTTTTTATCAAGAGGGAATTAATTTCATTATAGCAATGGATGAAATATTAATACAATATCAATCATTTTCTTTATATCGCTCTATTTCTCTCTTCACAAATTCTACCTTCACTGACAGAAATTGTTTTGTAGATTGTGGTAAGTTCGCAGAGAAAATCTTTACTTTGATTTTTATTGTCTTTGGCTTGCTCAATTTATCAAACCATATGTAAAAAGGTTCAACATCTGTTATTCGTAAATCAGGTTGCAAAGTACGAATTTCATATGATACCTCTCGTTTACTTTCAAATATGGGCGCATTAATTTTTCTATCGAGAGGATTAGAAAGCGAAGGAATGTTTTGTAATATTGGAAGGGATATATCAATACCACTAAGGATTCCTAGAGAAAATATTGTGCTTTTTTCATGTAATGAGGGTTCTTCAGGTGGATTCAAATCCTTGAAATCCTGGTACTCGTTGATTTCCTCCCACGATGCAAATCTTATATCGCCAGATAAAACAAATTTGATAATATTATCTTGGGAAACCTTTCTTCCAATATTCTTGAAAGAAGGTAGAAATTCTAAAAGACGTGCCTCAGCTATTTCCCTATTGTGTTTTTTTTGTATATAGTCCTTATATTTCTTTAGATATTCCTCTACTTCATGTAGGAAAATAGCTGTATCTTTTACTGGATATACGATATCTATTACCAATTTTCCTAATAATTGTCGTTTAGAAATACTGGATGATTTTCGAATCAGCTGTCGTGATCTTTCTTTTTCGACAAGCTTTTCAATATCAAACTCCCCTAACTCTGCTAACTGTATTTCTAAAACACCTTTTACTAACTTATGGTTTTGAAATTCGATTTCGATTTCTACATGATCTTCTTTCACTTTGGATATTTCCATTTTCAAATCAGCAATGGATCGACTTTGTTCTTTATGGATTTTAGGAATTTCAAGTATAAGGAATAAAAATAATGAAACTAAATAGATCACAATAGTCGCCCGAAGCACCCACTCTTGAAGGTTACGCTCTTGGTTTATTAGTTGAATCGTAGGATTTGGTATTATCCCTGTTAAGATACCTACATTTCCTAAGAAAAAAATTATTAGATAACCTGTTATTACACTCTTTAGTCCTAATATTTCCCAAGCTTTTTTATGAGCTCTGCTAATTGCATAAATCCAATAACGCTTGTTATGTTCGCTCATAAGCTAATATTACTAGATTTCCGTTGGTAAATAGGTTCTATCCCCACTTCACTCCCAGTCATATTCGATGATTGAAAATTGTTATATACAAATATGTCCGGGATCTTATATCCCTAACTATGAAATATCCTATTGAAAAGAAGGATAGACCATAGAATTGCCCGCATTCCTGCTTGACAATCCTAATATTTGGTTTCACCCTTCAGCTTCTTGATGATGATAGATGTGTACGTTTACATTTATCTCACTTGCTATTGGTGGCATTACAACAGGCGGTTCAATCGGTGGTTGGACGAATATTATGTTGATGATTGGGGATGAATGATCAGTTTGGTAGAAGAAAAAGGCTGGTAAAGCGAAAGAATTTATATAAACAACCAATTGAATATTTGGGTTTAAAAAAACCCTTATTCAGGGCAATTTATATTTGTGGCGAGGGAGGGATTCGAACCCACGACCAAGGGCTTATGAGTCCTATGGCTTAAGAAGACATTCCATACCCCCATATATAGCCATTTTCCTCAATTTTTCGCCCTTTTGTCCCATATATGGCGGTTTTTAAGTTTCTATAATCCTATGCTCATGATTATATCAAGATAATTTGGAAATTCTCGACCTACTGATTAGGTAAGGCTCCCCTAAAATAGTACCAGTGATAAGTAGACAAACTGGGAAAGGTTACTTAGAAAAATGAAAAGAACCGGTAATTGTACACAGTTCTTTTCATAAGGGGAATAAAATCAAGAGTGGTTAATTAATAAATTTCTTTACTTCTTCAAGCGTCGGATATGCCGGAATTGTGCCGGGTTTTGTAACCGAAAGACTGGCTACCTTGCAAGCCCATCCAGAAGCATCACGGATAGATTTTCCGTTTATTATAGCAACCGCTAAAGCCGAGCAAAATACGTCACCCGCACCAGATGTATCCACCACATTGACCTTTAACGCTGCCTGCTCCCAGGATCCTTCGCTGTCCATCCCTACAAACCCCTCCTCACCTAACGTGATAATCACGATTGGAATATTATATTTTTCTCTCAGATCTTTGGCTAACTTTTCGGCATCATATTTATCCCCCGGTTCCTGGCCTAATAAAATCTGGGCTTCTGTTTCATTCGGGATAAGAATGGTTGCCGAACCCAAACCATAGACAGGTTTTTCCGGAGCAGGGCCTGGATTGACAACAGAAATCATCCCCATTTCTTTTGCGATCTTTGCCGCATGGAGTGCAACTTCAATAGGTATTTCAAATTGGGTCAACATTACTTTTGATGAAGGCATAGCATTTATTGCCTTTTCAACATACTCTTTGGTAAGTTCTTCATTTGCTCCCATTGATGTGACCATTGCTGGCACACCATTTTCATCAAGCAGGATAAACCCGACCCCACTTGTAACGTTATCGTGGCGTTTCAGCCAGGTTGTATCCACACCGACTTCCTTCAGCCACTTTTCGCCTTCATCGCCGATACGGTCGCGGCCGAAACAACCCACAAAACTGGTTTTTCCTTCCAGTAGTGCTGCAGCAATGGCTTGATTGGAGCCCTTACCCCCGTCCTTGGGCTCATGAAAATCCCAACCGATCACTGTTTCCCCAGCTTTGGGAATGCGTTTTACTCTTACGAAAATTCCGGGAGCATGACTGCCCACAACAACAATTTCTGCGTCTGATGTCATCTTATTCTCCTAATGGTGGTAAAACTGTATCTCGGTTAACAACAACCATCACATCGGGATGGTCCTGAGCCAGTGTGACGGGAAATTCTACGGTTGGTTCACCGAACAAGAAGTAACGGATGATTGTTCTTTTCCACGCACCGGTATCAGAAATAAATCTCAGGCGTTTCGCGGAAAGAAGATCTTTCATTCCCATTGTAATTACCATAGGTGGAATAGCGTGCGTACATCCTCCTGCGGCACGCTGGCTTAGAGCGACTATAGTATCGTCATTTAGGTGGATTATACGGGTTTTTGACGCTTTGTATTCTTCAGCAGTTACTGAGTACCATGGAACAAGCGGTGGTTCGTTGAAGGCAATATGTCCTCTAAAGCCGATCCCACCATATGTCGTATCAACATAGCCCAGTTTTTCAATTTCATTACTGATTCCATCAATATCGAAAATGGATGGAAAATGCCGCTGAATTTCTGGGATCGCTAGTGCAGAGTCCACCGGATCATAGAAATTCTTCCTCATCCATCCTTCATAGGAAAACATATGATCCAGCGGCAGAGGCCTCCCTTGCCAATCCAAGTTATCATCCATATGAAAGACACGAACATTTTTTAGACTGATCTTCTGTTCATTAACCCAACTGGTGAAATAATGGTAGTGTTTGGTAGGCCCACACGGCAGGATCCAGCTGGTTGCCCTGTTAGCCGCATTGTTTGCCTTAACTTCATCGATCATATCCTGGGCGGTCCAACGATGTACCTCATCTTTTTCTTTAAATATTCTCAGTTTTACTTTAGCATCCGGATGATTCTCTAGTTCATTAACTGGTATTCGGAGGTACTCAAAAAGCTTCTCTTTGTTGATGGTTGAAGTCATTATATAAATTTCACCTTTCCGTCTCTATTTATCTCCGCCACATCTTTTTTGCTGGAATATGCAACCGCAGTCATCCATGTCTGGATGCTCTCGCCAGGTTTTATATTTAAGGCAGATTTATTTTGTATTGCAGTTTCCAATCCTGCACATGGATAACTTGACCAAGGTTCAATTCCCATCTGGTATGCATCACTGAACCACGGGAAATTTACTCCACCTCCAAATGCCTGCCATAACCACAGATAACGGAATACATTCGGATCCCAGGAAAGACCAAATCCCACTTCTTTCCCGGTATTTGTAACAGCAATAAATGCCTTATCCTTGTAACCTGTCAGGTAGCAGTTATCCATAGATTTGTTTTCTTTTGGTAAAACTACTCGGAGATCAACTGGTTTGCCGTCTAATCCTTCAACTAATGGCCAAGTTCCCTCTTGATGGAGTTTCATACGATACCCAGGTCCATCTTCATCATCCAACACAATCACTTTGCATTCGGGGGATGAGATGCGGCAGGAACCGTCCAGGAAGGGCGGACCAACTACAGGATGATGACCCCATGCAAAGTCCATTTCTTCCCCGCCTAAATTTGTTACCTGCTCCTCGATCATGATCGCTGGTTTTCCGGATTCTATGCTAATGGTCTTTCTCAAAAGGAACGGCGTTCGGTATGTGCGAACCCAAAAGCTTACCTTCACTTTCTCAGGTGTATCTTCGAGAATCTGGTAGTCCCAGGGAGTATTAATTGTCTCAGCATAAAATCCCAGATTAGCCCCTTTGTACTCTGTACCGGGGCCATTGTTAGGCAGGATCTCAAACCATCCGCCTGACCAGTAATCAAAAAAGGGTGCTGCATCATTCCCTCCGGCTGGCACGAATTTGCTGGGATCATGTAATTTATTTTTTGCATGCCAAATAAAATCAGTATCGGTTGGTTTATGAAGAAATTGTGTTATCTCGGTACCTTTATCCACATGAATTACGACCTGAATCTTCTCGTTTTGCAGGATCATTGAATGTAAACCATTCCAATTAACCTGGTCATTTACACGGCAACCATAATGCCGGTTTGGATCTGTTACCTTGCAAATATCTTGTGCCATTTTTTCCTCCTATAGTTATATAAGTTTCTTCAAGTAAGCAATAGATTCATCAATATCAGCTAATACTTTTTCTTCATCTGCATCCGTACCATAGAAGAACTCGGGGAATATCCATACTTCCTCTAATCCAGATTTTTCCAGAGATTCTAAGACCTTATCAAATCTAATAATGCCTTGCTTATTGTATTCTTTTGTAAAAGGCCAGTGCCGATCTGCTTTTCCATCAGTTTGCTGAATATGAATAATGGGAGAATATTTTCCAAATTTTTCCAGCCACGCATATGGATTGCTGTCCTGACCGCTGACATCAGGGCTGCATTGGTGTCCAACATCGAGCATGAAATAAACTGGTATAGGTGTATTATGATTAAATTCTTCAAACAATTTTTCCGCCTGATCAAGCCTGATAAGACCTTCTCTTTCAAGATTCGAAGGTTCAAAAATCACATATTCCTGTGTATGTTGGGATCCGTAATCAGCAAAGGCACGCATTCCTGCAGCCAATTCACCCATCAGGAAATCAAACCTTTCATTATCCTGGTAATCAACGCTAGTGGCCGCACCTAAAGGACCTCCGACTGCAATTGCTCCCATCATTTCTGAGGTTTCAGCTGCAAGTCTGCACCATTCAATTGCATCTTCTCGGCCTTCAGCATAAGGATGCATTAATAAAGGATAGAAGAAGGTACCAGAACCGGTCAGACAGCTGTGAACCTGAAATTTATATTTTTTAGTAGCTTCCATTATTTCTGCACACATTTTTTGCCGTAGGTCCAGTGTGGATCTGGGATCTAAAAGATCAAAACAAAATTGAGCATAACGAAGATCCCATCTTTCACCAATTTGCTGCCCCCAAACATCAGGCTCAATCCAGCGCTTAGCAGCATAGAGCAGATTCATACCCAAATGGACTTTCACTTGACGCCTCCTTTATTTCTTTTTTCGAACTCCTTATCCCGATTTTGATACAGCAAATATTTTTGTGGGATTATTAAGGATTTCCCTAAAGCTGGATAAGAATTCTGCACCCGCGACACCATCTACGACTCGATGATCACATCCCAATGTTATGGATATCTTTTCTGAAGATTTTACCGAGCCACTCTCATCCATTTCATATATTTTCGTTGAAGCTCCAACACCTAAAATCCCGACTTGACCGGGGAGAATAATAGGATCAAAAGAATCAATACCGTACATTCCAAGGTTTGTTATTGTAAATGTACCGCCTGCTAAATCCTCGGGGATTTGCTTACCCAGTTTTGCTCTTTGGATTACTTCCTCTCTTTTTCTTGCGATTTCCGAAAGGGACTTCTCATCAGCTTCTTTGATTACTAGAACCAATAAACCATTGGGTGAATCGACAGCGAGCCCAATATTAATCTTTTCGTGAATTAGGACCTTGTTTGTCTGAAAGGAAGAATTCAAAATCTTATGTTGTTTGAGTGCCCGGCTAGACGCCCAAATCAATATGTCAGTTATAGTGAAGTGCTGCCCTTTTTTGTTTTTTTTATTTGCGTCTTTTCTCATTTTTTCAACTAGATTAATGTCACATGAGATGGAAAGATGGAAATGCGGAATTTCCAGGTTGCTTTGGGCCATTCTTTCTGCCATGACTTTCGCAATTCCGCTCAGTCTTTTAGATAAATCACCAGAAGCGGGTGTTACATGATGTTGTTGTTCTACTTTACGAAATGCTAGAACATCATCTTTACCAATTAACCCATCCGGACCTGTACCTCCTATTTTTGATAAATCGATACCATTTTCCTTTGCCAATCGTTTAGCGATAGGGGATGCTTTAATCCGTTTATCCGATGATAAGGTCCCGAATTCTTTTTTTCTATCATCAGAAAATGAGATGGAGCCATCTGATATTTTATTATCACTATTTGAACTAATCTCAACTACATCGTCACGATTTCCGATATACGCCATAGGCTTTTTTACTGGAAATTCTTCCCCTTCTTTAGCTACGATTTTCTTTAGTATTCCTGTCGCCGGGGCCTCAATATCAACAGTTGCCTTATCTCCTTCAACTGTGCAAATTGGCTCACCTTCAATAACTGCTTCCCCCTGGGATTTAAGCCATTTGGAGACCACACCAACCTGCATGGTAAGACTCATTTGAGGCATTATGACTTTTGTTATCATGAATAAACTATTTGCCTTTCCACTATGAGAACGTTGCTCGGATTGCTTTCTCTATGTCGGCTTCGCTTGGCAGAACATATTCTTCAAGGACCTTTGGGAAAGGAATGGGCGCGTTCTTTGCCCCCACACGTTTGATTGGCGCATCTAAATAAGAAAACGCTTTATCAGCGATGATTGCAGCCATCTCGCCGCCCCACCCTCCACGAACATGCGCTTCATGAACGATAACTACCCGATTAGTTTTCTTAACTGATTCCAATATTTTTTCTTCATCAAGTGGTACAAGACTTCGGGGATCAACCACTTCAACTGAAACTCCCTCCTTTTCCAATTTGGCAGCAACGTTTAATGCCAGGTGAACCATGTATGATGTAGCAATTACAGTTACATCATCGCCTTCCTTTTTAATGTCTGCAGAACCCAATGGGATTGTATATTCTTCTTCTGGAACTTCAAACTTCATTGAATACATGAACTTGTGCTCAATAAAAATTACTGGGTTCGGATCCATAATTGAAGATTTAAGCAACCCCTTTGCATCATAACCAGTTGAAGGCATAACTACTTTCAATCCTGGAACATGAATAAACCAGTTTTCAAAGCACTGGGAATGCTGTTCCCCGGCGCGAATGTAGCCGCCCTGGGCAGTCCGGATGACAATCGGAACAGATCTCTGACCAGCAAACATATAGTAGAACTTAGCCGCTTGATTAACGATAGCGTCCATTGCCATCGGTAAAAAATCCATAAAGGGGATTTCGACGATCACTTTACATCCAGTGATAGCTGCACCAACCGCCAATCCAATCTCTCCATTTTCGCTGATGGGAGAATCCTGAACCCGACGGTCGCCAAATTCCTCATACATACCTTTTGAAACGCGGAATTCACCGCCATATTCACCAACATCGTATCCCAATAAAAATAGCAGGGGATCCTTTCTCATTTCTTCCTGCATCGCTTCGCGGATTGCTTCGCGGAATTCTATTTTTCTCATCTCAATTCGCTCCTTATTTTTCTTGGAAATAATCTATAGATTTTTTGCATACACGTGTTCAAGTGCCAATTCCGGTTTTGGTGATGGGCTTTTGCGTGCGAAATCAATAGAACTTTCGACAAGCTTGTGAACCCGGTCTTTGGTTTCTTCAATATCAGTACCAGAGATAATCCCTGCATTGACCATCCGTTTTTCCAGGTGTTCGATTGGATCCTTCTTTTTCCACTCATCGACTTCCTCTTTAGGCCGGATGTCGATGTCACCCATGAAATGCGTTTCGATGCGGTAAGTGTAGCAAGCCATCATATAAGGACCCTTACCCGATCGAGCATGCTCCACTGCTTTCTTTGCTGTGTCAAATACCTCAACCACATCATTCCCGTTGATATTCACACCAGGAAAACCATAGGATTGCGCTCGGATTGCAATATTAGTGATGACGTCCGGGTGATAAACAGTCTCGTAACGGACACCACACTGCCAATGGTTAACTTCAACAACAAAAATGACAGGAAGATGGTATATTGCAGCCATATTTGCCGCTTCATGAAACAAACCCTGGTTCATTGCGCCCTCACCAAAAAAGGCGACTGAAACCTGATCGGTTTTTCGAAGCTGGATTGAATATGCTGCACCCACAGCAATTGGAACACCACCGCTGACAATACCATTAGCGCCTAATATGCCCAGTTCAAAATCTGCGATATGTAGAGATCCGCTTTTCCCTTTGCAATAGCCGTCTATCTTTCCATAAAGCTCCCCGTACATTCTGCCCAAATCACCACCTTTGGCGATCAAGTGGCCATGCCCGCGGTGTGTACTGGTGATGTAATCATCTTTCCGCAATGCGGTAGTTACACCCACAGCAATTGCCTCTTCTCCTACGTAAGAATGAGCAAATCCTTCCTGTTCCGTTTGAATCAGCTCTTTTTCCCTGGATTCGAATACCCGAATTTTCAGCATTGTTTCATATAGATGGAGGACTTTTTCTTTCTCTATTTTAAGAATTGGGTCATTTGCATTCATATCTTCTTTACTCCTTTATTGTGATTAAATAAACGCTTACTTATTAGAAGTAAGCGTTTATTACCAAAAAAAATAATTGAATATTTTAAATGTATACATATTCATTTAGGAATTTATGCATACGTATTATAGCATACGAATTTACATTTTCAATAAAATACAGCCACGAGGGGTTTAACTGATACGGGTTGTGGATTTACGGATCACGATCTCGGGCGGGATGATTATTTGTTCAGGTTCAGCCGCACTGTTATGAATAACTCCCATTAAAGATTCGACCGCTAATTTTCCTAGTACTTCCCGATCTTGTTTAATTGTAGTTAATGGAGGAGTCAATAAGTCGCTGAGAGGAATGTCATCATAACCAATGATTGAGATGTCCTGCGGGATTCTCAAGCCTTCATTTCTTATCGCTTTCATTGCGCCCGCAGCCATCAGGTCTGAGCCAGTTGCAACTGCGGTGATAGATTTATTTTTTCTCAAAATCGAATGCATCGTCTGGTAACCATGATCAATATCAATTATTTTGGTCGCAATGAAATTTCTTTCATCAAAATCGATGTTTCTTTCTTTTAAAGCTCTTTTGTATCCATGCTTGTATGATCGGCTGGGGGATATATTTAATGGACCGGTGATGAACACGATATTACGATGACCAAGTTGGATCAAGTGGCTAGTCGAAAGGTATGCACCCAATTCATGATCAACAGTCACGACATTGATTTTTGGATTCTTCAGATATGTATCGACCAGCACCAAGGGAACTGACTCTGCATATGGAATATATTCTTTCTGATCGGATGATAAAGGAGTTAAGATTAGAATTCCCTCTGTGTTCCTCTGTTGGAAAACGCGCAGGTAATATTTTTCTCTTTCAGCACTGCTGTCAGCATTGCTCAGTAACAAAGCATAATTAAGTAGAGTGCATTCTTTTTCAATAAATGGAATCAGAGCACCGCTCCACTCATCGCTGATATCCCGTACAAGCAATCCGATTGTGTTGGTACTCCCGGTTTTCAGACTCCGGGCGGTTATATTGGGAATATACTCGATTTGCGCCGCTACCTCTTTTATATAAAGTGTTACTTCTTTGCTAATGCGCCGATCATTTTTTAGCGCTCGAGAAACAGTTGAAGCGGAAACCCTTGCGATTTTCGCAACATCATTTAATGTAATACGTTTTCTTTTTTCTGTCATGATTCCTAAAATCTTCCAAAAAAATGTTGCCTTTGTTTATAATTATATGCTATAATGCAAACGTTAGCATAACTATTTAGATTTAGGAGTGTATCGTATGGTTTCCAGAATAGATTATAACGATCTGTACGAATGGTGCCAGGTCCCAGTCAGCAATTTAGAAAACCATCCTGATTTGAAAATAAAATTGTTAATTTTTGATACAAAAGAAGAAGTTATCCAATGGGCAGCTGAGGATTTGGTTAAAGAAGTGAAAAAGAATAATGAAGAAAGAAAACCAACACGATGGATCCTTCCCTGCGGTCCGACAAGACAATATCCAATTTTTACGGATATAGTTAACAAAGAAAGAATCAGCCTAAAAAACACACATGTTTTCCATATGGATGATCTGCTTGACTGGCAGACGCAATTACTTCCCTTGGAACATCCCTTATCGTTTCAGGGCTGGATGAGGCGCAAGTTTTATGATGCGGTTGATCCAGAACTGGCGATTCCCGAAAAACAACGCCACTTTCCCAACCCAAATGATATAGATGCGGTCAGCCGTGCAATAGAATCTGTTGGCAGTGTGGATGCAATGTATACCGGTGTTGGCTATCATGGGCATATTGCATATAATGAACCGCCATATTCACCCTGGAATTCTATTTCCAATAATGAATTTCGGAATTCCAAATCACGCATCCTCCCGATAAATGTAGACACTATCATTGCTATGAGCCAGAGAGAGATGGGCGGTTGCTCCCATGTGATACCTCCAATGGGAATCACTATTGGGATGAAGGATATGCTATCCGCAAAACGCATCCGGCTTCTTTCAGTAACAGGCGCATGGAAACGAACAGTTCTGCGAATTGCGTTGTTCGGACCGGTTACGGTTGAGTACCCGGTGACCTTTGTTCAGGAACATCCTGATTCCATGTTGGTTGTGGATCGCGATACCATTGAAGTGCCCTTTACATTACCGAAAAATGTATTATGACTCCTGAAATTGTTGTAGTTGGCAGCCATGCGCCTGCGCTTTTTATCGATGTGAAGCATCCTCCGCTACCTGGTGAAACAGTCTTGGGCACCAATTTTCAGGAACCAAAAGATGGTGGGAAGGGATCAAACCAGGCTATCGCTGCTGTGCGCTTGGGAGCGAAAGTGAGTTTTATAGGCATGGTGGGCAAGGACCGCTTGGGGGAAGAACTAAAAGAATGGTTTGATGCTGAAGGTGTTGATTATTCCTGGCTGCGACAGCACCCAGAAGCATCTACAGGAGCAGGTTTCAACATTCAAACGGAAGATGGCGATTGTGCGCTTGTCACTTATATGGGTTCAAATGAATTCATTAATCAGGATTTCATTGACGAAGCACTTGGTTTCTTAAGGGGTGCAAAGATATTATTGACCCAATTTGAAATACCACCTGCAATGGCACTGTATGCTGCAAAGGTCGCAGTAGAATTAGGGATGACCTCAATAGTCAATCCCGCTCCGGCTTTTTCTGGCGAACATTTGGATTATCAAAATGTATCAATCCTTATTCCCAATGAGATTGAAGCCAAAGTTATTCTGGGAATATCCTTGGATGATTCTGTAGAAACTAAAGACCTGTGCATATCGGTAAGGAAAATATGCGGCGTGGATTGTGTCATTATCACTCTTGGTGAAAAGGGGATCGCTGGCCTGGATAAAGATGGTTATTGGATGCAGACATCACCTAAGGTTAAATGCGTAGATGCCAGTGGAGCAGGCGACGCATTCTGCTCTGCGTTAGGGGTAGCCTTGCTAGAAGGCAAGGATATAAGAGAAGGATCAGCCTGGGCTGCGCAAGCAGCTGCATTATCTGTAACTAAAGGGGGAACTATCCCGGCGTTTCCATTCCGAAATGAGCTTGAAAAATTCATATTGGCAGTCTGATAACGGATTTAATGATCCGAAAAACTGATATTATTGCTTTCCAGTCCGGAGAAAAGAGATCTCAACGAGATGCTCTGGGGGAAGCTTTGCTGGCGCTTGGCGAGAAACATCCAAACCTATTTGTACTTTCTCCTGATGTCGGACTATCTACAAAAGCTGTTGATTTTGGGAAAAAATTTCCTAAGCGGTATGCGTGTACCGGTATCGCTGAGATGAATACAATTGGAGTTGCTGCCGGTCTTTCAAATATGGGTTTCATACCACTGATTGCAGGGTATGCGATGTTTGTCGCAGGAAAAGCCTGGGAACCATTTCGTAACAGCGTTGCTTATCCACATCTGAATGTGAAAATTGTTGGCACACATGCTGGAATAAATGTGGGTCCAGATGGGGTAACTCACCAAGCAATCGAAGATATTGCGTTAATGCGTTCGATTCCCGGGGTTGAGGTGTATGCGCCCGCAGATTCTGAACAGGTGTTGCCAGCGTTGATTCGAGCCATGGATGTAGAAGGTCCAGTCTATATTCGCCTTGAACGGGACCCATTGCCAACCTTTAGTCTAAAAAGATCGGGAAATCAATTGGAGGATTACTATTTGCTTAAGGAAGATGGAGAAATTGCAATTTTAGCCATCGGGGGGATGGTTGCCCCCTCTATGAAAGCTGCGCGGGTTCTCAAAGAAAAGAAGAATGAAGAAGTCAGAGTTATATGCGCAACCGTAATAAAACCAATTAATTGTCAACTCCTATTTGAACATTTAAAAGGAGTAAAGGGAGTTGTTACAGCCGAGGACCATAATATTTTTGGCGGATTCGGCAGCAGCATAGCTGAAATATTGAGCAAAGAAAGCCCTCTCCCGCTTGAAATGATCGCCTTGGCAGACACATTCGCATGCAGTGGTGAAAGCAGAAAATTAAAAAAGCTTTTTGGCCTCACTTCAGAAAAGATTGAGGAAGCTGTATTGCGAATCAGAGAAAGAATTTCACATGAATAAATCAAACTATAAACAACCGAATGCGAATGCCCTGAGGAAGCTAGCCAAAAGAATTCGCACCGATATTATTCGGATGATTTCTTCTGCAGGAAGCGGCCACCCCGGCCCTGCATTTTCGATCGTAGAAATTATTACAACTCTATATTTCCGCGAAATGCGCTACAGACCGGATGCCCCCAATTGGGTTGACAGAGATCGGTTTGTTCTTTCAAAGGGGCATGCCGCACCTGCTTTATATGCCGCATTATATGAGAAAGGGTTTTTTTCCGAGGAAGATATGCTACAGCTCAGGAAGATCGGAAGCCCGCTACAGGGGCATCCGGATGCAAAGATGGTGGGAGTTGAAGCAACCAGTGGTTCTCTCGGAACAGGTCTTTCACAGGCGGTCGGTATGGCATTAGGAGCAAAAAGGCTGGGGAGTGAGATCCGTGTGTATGCCATCATAGGTGATGGGGAATGTGATGAAGGCCAAATCTGGGAGGCTGCATTATCCGCGGCTCATTTTAAACTAGATAATTTATATGTATTTCTTGACTACAACCACGATCAATATGAAGGAAGCACTGAAAAAGTTATGGGTCTAGAACCGCTTAAAGAAAAATGGGATTCTTTTGGATGGCAAACATGGGAAATTGATGGCCATGATTTCCAACAGATATTCGATTTTTTAGAACAATCGAAGAGCCAAACTGGAGCACCAAAAATAGCCATTGCGGAAACACTGAAAGGTTACGGAGTTTCATTCATGGCAGGGAAACATGAATACCATGCCAGAGCATTGACAGATGAAGAAACACAGAGGGCATTGAGCGAGTTGGAATAAAACAAAGAAGGAAAAAGAAAATACTAGGTATTTATGCAATCGTATGCTATACTACGTATGCATAATATTGTAGAGATGTAATAATATTCACTATGCCTCAAACTAATAAGATCAAAAAAAGTCGGGTTACCAGCAAGGATGTCGCTGCTTTGGCTGGTGTTTCGCAAAGCACTGTTTCACGGGTACTCAGTTCGGAGGGATCCAATAGTATTATCAGTGAAAAAACATCCATACGTGTCAGAAAAGCTGCAGATCAATTGGGCTACTCACCAAATCCAATTGCACGAGCGCTGCGAGGCCAATCAACGAACCTCATTGGACTGGTTGTACGCGAAATCGTAGATCCCTTTTTTGCTGGAATAATTGAAGTATTGAGCGCCAAAATACGGGAATCAGGTTTGAATATGGTTTTAGGGCATGTACACAGTGATCCCCATGAAGGATTAGAGATGACCCATGTGTTGGATTCACGCCAATGTGATGGCATGATTTTCCTTGGCGATTTACACAATGACGAAAACATTATCCGCACTATCCTTGATGAGAAACACCCGGTCGTTTCTATGTGCCGCGGAAAGAGAGTTTCCACATTGCCTACTGTAAATGCTGATAATAAAGCCGGCATGCATATGTTAATTGAATACCTCATTACACAAGGACATAAACGTATTGTTTTCGTTGATGGCGGCTGGTTTGGGGATATCCGTGAAAGACGGGAGGTTTTCCTGCAATATAGGGAAAAAATCAATTCTGATTATCATTTTTCTTGGGTACAAGGCGAAAACAACAGCGCAAGAGGCGGATATGATGCGATGATGGAAATCAGCAAATTAGACATTATACCCACTGCGGTTATGGCTTCAGATGACGCAATGGCTATCGGAATATTAAAAGCAGTAGCCGATCTGAAAATATCCATACCGCAAGATATTTCTGTTACAGGTTTTGATGATATTGATTGTGCAAGGTTCACAGTTCCAAGTTTAACAACTGTTCAACAACAGATAGAGGAAATGTCTGATTTAGCGCTTGAGCTTCTGCAGATACAGATAGACGGCAAGAAAATTCCAACAGGAAAAATCTTTAACCAGATTCTACCGAAATTGATAATTAGAGATTCAAGCGGTCCTTGTAAAAAATAGATTTATATATAGGAGAAGAAACGTGGTCGCAGATTCAAACACAGCAACAAAGAAAGAGAATGGGTTCGTTACATTTATTAAAAAAATCATAGGAGCAGAAGAATTTGGAATTTTTATGTCGCTCATTATCATTGGTGTTATTTTATCTTTAACTACTGAGCGATTTTCGACACCTACAAACCTAATCCAAATCCTCAGACAAGCCGCCTATGTGGCCACTATGGCTGTCGGCATGCTGTTTGTGATTTCGCAAGGCGATATTGATATATCCGTGGCGGCCATCTACAACCTATCGGTCATCATTATGGCAGTTGCGATGGAACAAGGATTCAGCCCTACATGGATCATTCCATTTGGTATTGCAGTGGGAGCGATGTTGGGGGGTATCAATGGAATTTTAATGACCACTTTAAAACTATCTGCTTTGATCATAACTCTTGGAACTAGTACGATATACAGGAGCCTGAGTTTGGTTCTGTCAGGCGCGACTACGGTGGCAGACTTTCCCAATAAAGAGCACTGGTTCTTTACAGTTGTCGGTGGAAAAATATTGGGGGGAAATATTCATGGTAGTGTAATTATCATGTTAATTGTTACGGTCATTGGTTATGTACTTTATAATCATACAAAATTTGGACGTCATGTGTGCGCTGTGGGTGCTAACCGGCGTGCTGCCCAATATGCTGGTTTGAAGGTTGATAAAATCCGCATTTTAGCCATGACCCTGTGTGGTGCAATTGCCGCTATCTCTGGCATGGGAACACTATCATTCTTGAAAGCTGCTGATCCAAGCTTCGGGGCAGGTTCAGAGATGATGGTAATTGCTTCAACGATCATTGGCGGCGCTAGTTTAGCTGGTGGTTCTGGTTCAGTAATTGGTGCCATATTAGGTGCGCTGTTGGTCTCCGTGATCCGTAACGGCCTGACATTTTTAGGAGTTTCCCCTTACTGGCAAGGAACCATCACAGGCATAACGATCATTATTGCTGTGTCTTTTGACTATATCATCAAACGCAAAAAAGCGCATAGCTAATAGCATAATAAATCTATCAATTAAAAAGGAGGTATATTTGGGAGAATCAAATGATTAGGTTCGATAATGTTGATAATAAAAGATAGAAAAAGAAAAAGGAGATAGAACATGAAACGTAAATTATTTTTGATGCTGTCCGTCCTGCTAGTTCTGGTGATTGTTTTTAGCGCCTGCACACCAGCAGCGGAAGAAGCAGCACCCGCGGAAGAGGAAGCAGCACCCGCGGAAGAGGAAGAAGTGGTGGTTGAGGAAAAATTCTTCATTCCTATGGTGCAGCACTCTGCCATCCCCTATACCGAGCAGATGAAGGTTGGTTATGATGCAGCCTGTAAAGACCTGCCGATTGAATGCGAATACAACGCACCAGAGACCATAAACATCGAAACTCAGATTGGTATGTTTGAGTCCGTAGTACAGAAAGGTGCTGATGCAGTGATACTCAACCCTGCATCACCCGATGCCTGGACTGCGGTGATGAAGACTGTTGCAGATCAGGGTGTGATTATCAACATCATTGACAACGCTGCGGAGCCCGAATCAGGTTTCAATGTATTCGTGTCACCAGATACCAAGCCGACTGCAGTTTCATTGGCAGAAGAATTCTTCGCACTGCTGGCAGCTGATGGCATAACAGAAGGCGAGATCGTATGGGGTATTTGCGCGCCAGGTTACATTGGTCAGGAACTACGCGCAGACGGCTGGGAAGAGGCATTCGCCAATCAAACCGACACTAATTTTACTAGCACAGGCCGATTAGACACTGGCCACAGCGTTGAGCTGTCCTATGCCTTCTGGGAGACTGCAATCATTAAGTATCCAGATGCAGTTGGCTTCGCAGGGAATTGTGCTTTCGATGGTCCTAACTTGGGTAAACTGAAAGTGCTCAATGAAGCTGATTGGGGCATTGCCACCTTTGACCTCGAGCCAGAAACACTGGAGTTTATCGAGGAAGGTGTTTTGACTGTTGCGATGGGCATTAACCCATGGCTCAATGCATATCTGGCCACCGAATTGGCCTATAACCATCTTGTAAGCGGTGAAGCACTGCCGGTTAATAGCCAGATTGACTCTGGACCTGAATTAGTGACATCTGAGAACGTTACCGATTTCCTCGCGAGAGAAAAGGATTTGGAACTTAAACATTCCTTCCATCTCGACCTCATGGCCGAGAATTTCTCGGATCTGGATTCTCTAATCATCGCTCGCTAAGGTATAAGAATTGTGGAGGTGAACAAGTTTCACCTCCACTTATTATTATTTCTAAATGGAATTATTTTTATCGTTATTAAAACACTTCGATAAAAGGAAAATCAATGACCGCAAAAAAACAAACGGTGAAAAACGAGATTATCCGATTAAGTCATATAACAAAGCGCTATGGAGGTGTGACGGCGCTGGAGGATGTCAGTTTTAGCATTGATAAGGGAGAAGTGCACGCCATTGTTGGTGAGAACGGCGCGGGCAAATCCACCATGATGAAACTTCTATCCGGTATTATCGAACCGGATGAAGGGCAAATCTTCATAGATGGCAAAGAGGAGGAAATCATCTCGCCACTTGTTTCTGAACGGTTGGGAATCTCGATGGTTTTTCAGGAACTGAATCTTTTTAATGCACTCAATGTCGCGGCAAATATTTTCATCAACCAAGAACTACAAATCGGCAATACACTCTTGGATGAAAATGCCATGTGCGCTGATGCGGAAAAAGTGCTGAAATCCTTAATGGTGGATATCAAACCAACAGAAAAAGTTGCCAACCTTTCTACAGGGCAAAAACAGATTGTTGAAATCGCGCGTGCAACTCACCGCGGTACGAACGTTGTAATCATGGATGAGCCTAACTCCGCCTTGAATGATGAAGAGACCAAAGTACTGTTCCGCATTATCCGCAACCTTAGGGAAAATGGCACGACTGTAATTTATGTATCCCACAGATTAGAGGAAGTATTCCAAATCGCTGATCGCATTTCTGTTTTACGTGATGGTCATTTTATGGGTACCTGGCATAGAAAAAGAGTAACTGTTGAAGATATCGTATCCCAGGTGGTTGGTAGACGATTGGGAGAAATATTCCCACCGAGACCTAAAGTTAAAAAAGATAGTAAAGTGTCCTTGGAAGTTAAAGGATTACATGTCAACGGTGATAATACTCCCGTTGCATTTAATATCCGCGAGGGCGAAATTCTGGGTTTTGCGGGTTTGCAGGGATCTGGTGTACAAGAAGTGTTAAAAACCCTCTTTGGTCTTGTTAAAACTTCTGACCATTTTGAAATAATTTTCAATGGGGAAAAGATCAAAAAGGTTAATCCAACAGTTCTAATTGAAAAAGGCTGGGGATTTATTCCCGCAGACAGGCGGGATGAAGGTCTAATGCTAGAGTGGTCCATCTTGAAAAATGTATCCATCGTAATTGTCGGACGGTTATTGAACCGCTTGGGCTTGATCAAGCACCACAAAGAACGAGAGATATCCAAGGAGTATATTCAAAAACTATCCATCGCAACGGACAGTATAGATAAAAAAGTGATTAACTTGTCTGGTGGTAATCAGCAAAAGGTTGTATTAGCGAAGTGGCTTTCCACAGAACCGACACTGCTTATCCTGAATGACCCTACCCGCGGTATTGATGTGGGCACTAAACAAGAAATATACCGTTTGATTGGAAATTGGGCAACACAGGGGTATGCCATCCTCTTTACATCTTCGGAAATCGAAGAGGTGCTTGGTGTATCACACCGCGTGCTAGTAATGTATAAGGGTAAATTAGTGAAGGAATTTGATACCGCTGAAGTTGAAAAAGAAGAAGTAATGGAATATGTTTTAGGTGGTGCAGTTATTAATAAAAAGGAGATGAGTTATGGCTAGAATAGTAACTGTAAATGGCGAGATCAATCCACATGATCTTGGTTTTACTCTTACTCATGAGCATCTTTTTCTCGATGTTCGCTTCTATTGGCGGGGTGAAACGGATGATGTGATTTTCAACAAGCAAATTCATCAACCGGTAACTCCAGAAAATCATGCCGAAGTGATGTACTACCCTTGGCATTTCGTCGATAATCTTGTTATTAATGATCTTGAAGATCGCATCTTTGAAGTAAGAAATTTTGTGAATTATGGAGGAGATTCTATTGTCGATGTATCGCCTACGAATCGAATTGGTCGGAACCCCTTACATTTTCGGTACATATCAAGAGAGACAGGAGCTAATATTATTATGTCTTCGGGTTTGTATGCTGCTGCTTCATGCTCTGAAGAAGAGAATAAATGGAAGAAAGAGGATGTGGCGAAGCACATTGAGGGTGAGTTTCTCAACGGAGTTGGCAATACAGGGATCAAACCTGGTGTTATCAAGATTGCAATTAATTACATGAATAATGAAATTGAATTGGAGCACTTACGCGGCGCTGGGCTTGCGCAGAAAAAAATCGGCGCCGCTTTATATGTCCATCCTGTAATCTGGGAGAAGCACGATCTGGATATTCTGGATATCCTTGAAGAAGAAGGCGCTGATCCGAGGCGTATAATTTTCTGTCATCAAGACTTTACCGGGCAATTTCCTGATTACCACGACGCAGTCGCGAAACGAGGGGCGTATGTTGAGATTGACACATTTGGGTGTGAATCCGTAGCGAAATGGGATGAAGATGTATGGTTCTTATCCGACCAACAAAAGATCGATATTATAAAGAAACAAATCGAGATGGGAAATCTCAAAAATCTCCTCATTTCAGGAGATTTATGCTTGAAAATCTTTTTCAAACGATTTGGCGGATGGGGATATGAACATATTCCCAAACATATTGTCCCCAGAATGATGAATAATGGGATTTCATCTGAAGATATCCATCAAATAACCGTTGAGAATCCTAAGAAGGTACTCAGTTTTTAAAAGAACGGAGTAGACATGCCAAAAATACAAACAGTCTTAGGCGAAATAGATGCAAAAGACTTAGGATTAACTCTGCCTCATGAACACCTCTTTCTCGATTTGAGCTGTTACTGGAGCGGTCCATCGAAGCAGATATCGAAACGCGCATATTACCAGGAGCCGATGACACTTGAAAAACACGCTGATGCAATCTACAACCCCTGGGCTTTTAAAGATAACACTGTCCTTGATGATATGGAAAATACGATCAATGAGGTCAGGGCTTTTATGGGATATGGCGGGAAGTCAATTGTTGATGTGACTGCCTATGGCCCAATGGGCCGTGATCCAATTGACCTTAGGTATGTTTCAGGCGTTACCGGTGCAAATGTGATCATGTCTTCCGGAAGATACTCGTTGCCATCCATGGATGAAGAAGAGAAGAAGAGATCCATCGATGATATCAAAAAGACCATCCTGGATGAATTTACCAATGGTGCGGAAGGAACCGGTATAAAGCCAGGGCTGATAAAATTGGCATTTGCTGGAGAACTTGACCAGGAACCGGAGTTAAATACTCTCCGTGCGTCGGCTAAGGCCCAGAAGAAAATCGGTTGTGCAATGAATATCCACCCCAACATCTGGGAGAGAGACAGCCACCAATTATTAGATATTCTCGTAGAAGAAGGCGCAATTCTCGATAAGGTCATATTCAGCCATCAGGATTTCACTGGCGAGGATCCCGAGTATCATGATTCGTTGGTAAAGAGGGGGGCTTATATCGAATTTGATACCTTTGGTTGTGAATGCGTGGCTGATCCGCTGGATATCAGTGTCTGGTTCCGCTCTGATGGTGAGAAGATCAGTTATGTAAAGAAGCAAATTGAGATGGGCAATGTCAGGAAGATCCTTTTATCGGGTGATATGTGCCTGAAGATCTTATTTGCAAAGTGGGGAGGATGGGGATACGCACATTTACCGCAGCATATCCTGCCGCGCATGCGCGCCAGCGGTATTTCCGAAGAAGATATTCATATTATGACAGTGGAAAATCCCGCAAAGGTTTTTGGGATCTAACTACTAGTACCTGTAGGAGGTTTTATCATGCATAAAATGGGAATTATCGGATTAGGTAAGATGGGAGAATTTCATGTTGGTTGGATGACACCAGAAAATCAACTCCAATTTGTGGCTGCCTGCGAGATGAATAAAGATAGGGTAAAAGAATTAAAGAAAAAGTATGATGTTCGTTTCTATACGGACATTGATGAATTCTTGGATAAAGAGAAAGAACTTGATTTTGCGGTCATAGTCACGACGCATGAGACACACGAGGCATTGACAGTAAAGTGCTTGAATGCAGGATTGAATGTCATCGTCGAAAAGCCAATGAGCATGAGCTATGAGAGCACTCAGCGCATGGTAAAAGCGGCAGAAAAGAATAAGAAGCATCTTTTTGTCCATCAAAGCAGCCGCTGGGATAGGGATTTCCTGCTTTTGCAAGAGACAATTAAATCAGGAAAGCTGGGAAAAATCCTGCAAATTGAATCAAAAGTTACCTTATGTGATAAAGGATGGCCGGAATGGGGTATTGAAGGCTCTTCTAATCCCTGGCGGATCAAAGCCAAGTATGGTGGTGGAATGTTGTTTGACTGGGGGCCACATCTGGTAGATGAGATGCTGATCCTCATGGGGAAAGATCCCAAGGGTGTGTATGGAGTTCTGCAGAGTGGCGTATGGAGCAAAGAAGTTGATGATTATTTCTTTGCCCTGCTCGATTACGACGATGTTGTTTGCCAAATTGAGTGCAGTAATAATGCACGCATTCCTGCTCCACGCTGGCATGTTGTGGGATCAAAAGGAACTTTTTTAGTCGAGGGAAAGGCAGATCCAGTGTGGGAAGATGTTGAACTTCGATATTTAAAAGACAATGGTGAGACTATCAATGAGAAAATAAAACTTGTTGATTCAATGGAATCTGGCATCGAGGGTGGATTTTATCGAGATCTGGTTCCATTCTTAGAAGGAAAAGTTGATAAATTCGTTTCGATGTATGAGACCAGCAAGGTTGTGAGAGTATTGGAAATGATCAAGAAATCCAGCGAACAAGGAAAATATCTCTCATTTGATAAATAAATATCTTTGCTGGGAGTCGAACCTGCTCATAACTTTCAATAAATTATGCTTCTTGAAGGTACAAAAGAGCAGGATTTATTTTAAAAAAACTGGAGAAATTGATGAGATTAGCTGAAGATAAAGTAGTGATTGTGACTGGGGCGGCTAGGGGTATTGGAAAAGGGATTGCTGAGGTTTTCGGACAACATGGTGCACACGTGGTTGTTGCTGACTTGAAGGACAATGACGCCAAACAGGTAGTAAAGAGTATTCAAGAATCTGGCGGCAAGGACGGTTTAGCTATTCATTTAGATGTGACAGATCCCAAAAATGTTCAGCAAGTGGTTGACCAAACAGTAAATAAATTCGGCCGCATCGATGTGCTTGTAAATAACGCAGGCATCATCCGCAACCACTACATCGTTGATTTCCCGCTTGAGGATTGGCAAGCTATTTTCAAAGTAAATGTAGAGGGTATCTTCTTGTGCACACAGGCAGTTGCCAAGCAAATGATCAAGCAAGGTAAAGGCGGCGCGATCGTGAATATCTCTTCCTGCGCAGCCAATAAAGCTGACCGAAAGCATTCAGCCTATTCGGCAAGCAAAGCTGCCATAATCAATTTTACGCGAATAACCGCACTTGAAATGGGTGAATACGGAATTCGAGCCAACGCGATTTTACCTGGTGCCACTGGTCCGACAGACATGCTACAAAACGTTTTTGACCAAGTGCCTGGTATTGAACAAGAGTTGATTTCAAAGACCACACTGGGTAAGTTAGCAACACCGTATGACCAGGGAAATGCAGCATTATTTTTAGCTTCAGATCTGGCAAGTCATATAACAGGTGAATACTTAATCGTATCTGGCGGAGAATTTATGAACGCATAAGAGGAGACCATGATATTAAAAGATAAAGTTGCAGTTGTAACAGGGGCATCTGCAGGTGTAGGCAGAGAACTGGCGCGTGAATTTGCCAGACAAGGAGCAAGAGTTGTATGTACTGCGCGCAGAGAGGAGAAACTCAAAGAAACAGTCACATTAATAGAGCAAGAGGGTGGGAAAGCTATTTATCTTACTACAGATGTTACCAAGCATAAACAAGTACAAAGATTATTTGAAACCACCATCAATACCTATGGGCAGGCTGATTTAGTATTCAATAACGCAGGGAGTCTCAATGCGGTTGGTGCCACCTGGGAGCTAGATATTGACCTTTGGTGGCATGATGTAAAAGTAAATTTGCTTGGTACGTATCTTTGCTGCAGAACTTTTCTACCTCATATGATCGAGAGAGATAGCGGAGTGATCATCAATATGGATGGTGGCGGCGGGACACCCGGTGCAAATATTGGCGGTTCTGCATATGGGTGTTCAAAAGCCGCGATTTTACGATTTACAGAATCATTAGCAGGCGAGCTGAAACACATCAAATCATCTGTAATTACCGTTTGCATGAATCCGGGCTTTGTTAAATCTGAGATGACCGAAGGTGCTGTTGACAATGAATATAAAGCAAAGTGGCTCAGCCACGTTGTAGATTTACTAGTTTCGGATGAAGGCGTGCCAGCAGACCAATGTGCTAAAACCACAACGAAATTACTGAAGATCCTATCACCGGAACTTAATGGGCGGGACTTCCGTCAAGATACAGATTATGATCTGGTTGCGAAAAGCCTGCAAAAGATCAAGGAGAAAAATCTGCTGGTCCTGAAATACGCAAGATTAGAATGATGTTTGTCCTCAAGGATATTGGATAAATAGAAGGAGAATTTCATGAAGGGGTTAAAAAAGGATGCGGTGGCTCTAATTACAGGGGGAAGTACAGGCATTGGTAATGCAGTTGCCTGGGCTTTTATAAACGAAGGTGTGAAAATAGCTATTGCCGATGTGAATGAAAAAGATGGATCGGCAACAGTTGAGGAGATGAACAAAAGGGGAGGAGAAGCAATTTTCATCAAGACAGACGTATCTAATGCAGGCCAGGTAAAAGCAATGGTTTCTAAGATTGTGGAATCTTTTGGTAGATTAGATTACGCAAATAATAATGCCGGAATTCCAGAGCCAGGTGAACCCAACCAGATCAAAATGGCAGATGTGCCTGAAGCAGATTTTGACAATGTAATTCGGGTTAACTTGAAGGGAGTCTGGTTATGCATGAAATATGAAATTAAACAGATGTTCACACAAGGATATGGTTCAATTGTAAATACCTCTTCAGTATGTGGATTGGTGGGATCAATACCATTCATCACATCTTATGTAACCAGCAAACATGGTGTGGTTGGCCTAACCAAGGCGGCAGCATTAGATTATGCAAAGGATGGCATTCGCATCAATGCAGTTTGTCCGGGTGGAGTACTTACTCCACAATTGGAGTACGTATCCAGAAATGATCCTGAGGATCTAAAACGTCGAGGAAGCATCACTCCAATGGGAAGATTGGGGAGAACTGAAGAGATAGCAGCTGCTGTCTTGTGGTTGTGTTCTGAGCAATCATCCTATGTACATGGCTATCCTTTAGCCGTTGATGGCGGTTATGTTGCCCAGTAAAATGATTTTAATCGATGGAAAATGAGAGGAAAACCATGACTTTTCTACCCGAAAGGAATTATGCTTGCCGGCTTATAACAGATGGAACGCTGAAGGGGATACGAACAGTAGTGATGGAGAACCAAAAACTGCGCATCACCATCTTGGTTGATAAAGGCAGCGATATTTGGGAATTTTTATACAAACCCTATGATATTGACTTTATGTGGCATTCTCCTATCCTTCTTCGTGATATCCGTTATTTTATACCTTCTTCAGCCACAAAATGGGGCGCTTTTTTTGATTATTTTGAAGGCGGATGGCAGGAATTGCTACCCAGTACAGGTCGTTCTCCGAAATCAGAATATAAAGGTGCAAGTTTTGGTTTACATGGCGAGACAACAACCATGCCGTGGAATTTCAGAGTGATTGAGGATACACCGATGAAAGTGAGCGTCGCTTTTTGGGTGCGTTTGTATCGCACACCTTTTTATATAGAAAAAGTGCTCACCCTGGAAAATAATGCGAGCATTCTTACCATTGATGAGAAAGTGATTAATGAAGGTTATGAGGATATGGATTTTTCCTGGGGACATCATCCCACATTGGGAGAGTCTTTCTTAAATGAAAATTGTGTGATCGACACATGTGCTAAAAAAGTACATGTATTAGGAGGACTGCCTTTTGAAAGACCGCGATTTAAAAATGGTGAAGTTTTTGACTGGCCAATCGGTATTTCTAAACAGGGAGAAAATATAGATATCAGTAAAGTGCCAGGACGTGAAAACAAGTCTGCGGACATGCTTTATCTTTCCGAAATGGATGAAGGCTGGGTGGCTGTTACTGACCAAACCCGCGGGGTTGGTTTTGGCTTAGTATGGCCAATCAATATCTTTCGCTATTTGTGGATATGGCAGGTTTGCGGTGGCGCATTCGGATATCCTTTTTATGGCAGGAACTACAACATGGCGATTGAACCTATGTCTTCCAAACCAGGATTTGGAATTGTAGATGCTATCGAAAACGGAACCGCACTTCAATTAAAAGCTGGAGAAGCACTGCAAGCTCAAATCAAAGCAGTTGTCTATGAAGGAACTGGAAGGATTCAGAAAATTGCACGGAATGGATCGATAAAATGGAAATAATGATTAGGAGTATGAGCTAATGGATGAAAATGCATTTGATCAAGCGGTTTCACAAGTAGCAAAGGAAGTGATTAATCTGACCCAAAAAATCGTGCGATTTCCTTCGGTTTTAAAACCACCTGTTGGTGAGGAAGGTGAATGCCAAGCATTTATCGCTGAATGGATGAAAGATGTATTTGATGAAGTAGACGTGTTTGAACTACCAGAAGCCCATGGTTTTCTTGATCATCCTGCCCACTGGAAATATAGCGATTATGAAGGAAGGCCAAATGTGGTGGGTGTTATTAAAGGAAGCGGCGGCGGACGTTCACTTTTGTTTAATGGACATGTTGATGTGGTACCAGAAGACCCGCTTCCCTGGCACCATGAACCATTTGGTGGGGAACTGGAAGATGGAAAGATATTTGGCAGGGGCGCAGCGGACTGCAAGGGAGGACTAGCCGCAAGCCTTGTTGCTGCAAAAGCCATCCGTAAAGCTGGTATCAAACTCAAAGGGGACCTGATTGTCCAAAGTGTTGTTGGTGAGGAATATGCCGGTGCAAACGGCACTCTTGCGGCAGTTCTGCGTGGCCATACCGCAGATGCCGGAATATCTGTTGAACCTTCAGGCATGAAGATTGGAACGTCAACCAGATGCGGCAGACTGTATGAGATCAAGATTCGAAGGGATAAAACACTCTTTATGTCATCCGGGCAAGAATCGAACCCCGCATTCCTGATCGCCCGAATCGCGGCGGGGATGGAGGAATTTAATCGTCAGCGCAACAGCCAAAAGCCGGAAAACGATGTCTACAAGGATGTGCAGAATTCTCAACCTGCCTCTGTTGTCAAGATTAAAGCTGGACAGGTTGAACAGGGTGGAATTATCGGAGTACCAGCGGAAGCATGGCTGCATGCTTGGATCTATGGGATGCCGGAAGTGACTGAGGATGAGCTTGACCAGGAAGTGAGAGGATTCTTTGAAAATTGGATCGAAAAAGATGAATATTTGGATAGGAGAAATATTGAAATAATTGGACATACGAGGTTTTTGGAAGGATCGATCGTACCTAAAGGTCATTTGATCACCGGGACCATAGCAGGTTGTTTTAAGGCTCGAATGAATAGAGAGGCTCAGGTTGGACCGACAACTGTAACCGGCGACCTGGGAATCCTGGTGAATTGGGGGAATACTCCAACCATAACATTGGGACCACGGAGTGGGAACATTCACGATTCAGATGAATATGTGAATGTTCAAGACCTCGTCGATCTGGTATCAATTTACGCCCATACCATTATTGAATGGTGCGGAGTGGCTGATTAGGAAGAGGATTGAAATGAAAAGATTTGAAGATAAGGTAGTAATTGTGACAGGGGCAAGCGACGGGATCGGTAGAACAACGCTGCTGAAATTCGCTGAGGAAGGGGCAATCGTAATAAATGGCGATATCCTGATAGAAAAGGGGCAGGATGTGATTGACCAGGTCGTGAAGTCGGGAGGGAAAGGTTTATTTGTAAAAACGGATGTTTCAAAGGCGGATGAAGTAAAAAACCTGGTTGAAGAGACTGTTAAAGAATTTAGCCGTTTAGACATCGCGTTCAATAATGCCGGCATCGAAGAACCAAATCCCGGTAAAATCCACACTCTGAAGGAAGAAGATTGGCACAAAGTAATTGATGTGAATCAAAAAGGTGTCTGGTTGTGCATGAAATATGAGATCGAGCAATTCATCAAACAGGGTGGAGGCGTGATCGTGAATGCCGCCTCTATGTGCGGTTTAGTGGCCTGCTTAAACGTCGGCTCTTATGTCGCCAGTAAGCATGCGGTTGTGGGTTTAACGAAGGTGGCAGCGTTGGATTATGCAAAGGATAACATCCGTATCAATGCTGTCTGCCCTGGGTGTGTACCCACCGGGCAGGTAATGCGTGTTACCAGGGGAGACCCAAAGGAGCTGAAAAGGTTGGAAGAAGCCCAACCAATTGGCCGCATGGGTACTACCGAAGAAATTGCTGCCGCAGTGCTTTTCTTGAGTTCCGATGAAGCGTCCTTCATAACAGGTCATGCGATGGCTGTGGACGGCGGTGCTACGGCAAGGTAAATCATTTTCAAAAAGGTTAAATACTATGGAAATCCATCCCGACCGAAATAATAATTGCCGATTGACAACCGATTTGGTAATTAACGGATATAAGGCAGTTATCCTGGAAAATAAAAAATTAAGGGTTACAGTCCTGGCGGATAAAGGTACTGATATCTATGAGTTCCTGTATAAACCGCTTGATATCGATTTTATGTGGCGATCTCCTATGGGGCTTCGTAATCAGCGCAATTTTGTGCCTTCATCAAGCAGCAGCAACGGAAACTGGTATGACTACTACGAAGGTGGTTGGCAAGATATCTTTCCAAGCGCAGGTCCTCCTTGCACATATAAGGGAGCGGAATTCGGTTTGCATGGTGAGTCGAGCATTATGCCGTGGGAATTCAAAGTGATATCAGACTCTCCCCAAAAGATATCCGTAATGTTCTGGGTGCGGCTGTATCGCTCGCCATTCTATGTTGAAAAAACGATCACTCTGGAAGATGGCCAGGCGATCCTTATGATTGATGAAAAGATCGTTAATGAGGCAGAAGAATCTATGCATCTGGTCTGGGGATACCATCCTGCGTTGGGAGGAAATTTCTTAAATGAGAATTGTGTGATCGATACTGATGCGCAGCGGATCAGTTCAATGTCTGATTTCGAATTTGAGACCCAGCGGATGCCGAAGGGAAAGAATTTCTCGTGGCCCAACGGAAAGGACAAAAGCGGAAAGGAAATCGATTTCAGCAAAGTCCCGCCGCCGGATAACAAATCAGCAGATATGCTGTACATGGACCAATTAAAGAATGGGTGGTTTGCTGTCACCGACCAGGTGAAAGGTATCGGATTTGGTATGGTCTGGCCAAAAGAGGTCTTTCCCTATTTATGGATGTGGCAGGTTTGCGGAGGGCTCGGCGGGTATCCCTGGTATGGGCGCACCTACAATATGGCACTTGAGATCTTTACAAGTTTGCCAGGACTTGGGGTATCTGCAGCGGTGGAAAACGGTTCAGCAGTGCTATTACAGTCTGGTGAAGAAATATCCGCGAAAGTAAAAGCAGTAGTTTATCATTCAAAAAACCGTATAAAAAGAATCACTTCTGAAGGGAAAATTATTGAACAATAATAATGGAGCTAAATGAGATGTATCAAACCAATAATTTATTAATCGGAAAAGTTTCCATAGTAACCGGTGCAGCGCAGGGAATTGGAAAAGGAATTGCACAATTGTATGCTCATGAAAGTGCGAGGGTTATATTTTGCGATCTCAATGGGGCTGGGGCAGAGCAAGCAGCGAATGAAACACAATCTCTTACTTCAAATCCCACGGATTTTGCTCAAGTTGATGTAACCAATAAACAAGCTGTTGATCAATTTATTAGGGAAATTGTTGAAAAATACAAAAAAATTGATATCCTAGCAAATGTAGCAGGAATAGTGCGCTTAGCACCACTGGTTGACCTTAGTGAAGAAGATTGGGATGCTGTCATGGCGGTAAATGTAAAAGGTCCTTTGTTTATGATGCAAGCGGTTGGTAAAGTAATGATGAAGCAAAAAAGCGGAAAAATTATTAATATTGCTTCGGATTCAGGTAAGCGACCGTTTCCAAACGAAGCAGCGTACTGTGCTTCGAAATCTGCCCTCATAGGTTTAACAAGGGTGGGGGCATTGGAACTTGGTCTTTACAATATTAATTGCAATGCCATCTGCCCTGGAGCGACTGATACACCCTTATTGAGGAAATATTACATGAAAACAGACGAGGATTGCAAAGCATATGCGGAAGCAACTGCTCTAAAAAGAATTGCCAAACCGCAAGACATTGCCAAAATAGCGGTATTTTTTGCCAGCCATTATTCTAACCACATTACCGGTGAAGTAGTGCTTGCCACTGCAGGCGATGGATTTGGTGAATAGAAAAATACATTCGCTCTTCCAATTGATTGAAAAAAGGAGATCCTAGTGAAAAAGATTGGTGTACTGAATAGAGAATTATCAGAGGTAATTGCCCGCATGGGGCATAATGATATGCTGGTTATTGGTGATGCGGGTTTACCAATACCCGCATGCACTCAGCGTATTGATCTGGCTTTAAGCAAGAACATTCCGGGATTTATTGATACAGTCAAAACCATAGGACTGGAACTGGAAGTTGATCAAGTCATTATTGCTGAAGAAACTGGCAAAACTAGCCCACAAATTGAAAAGAGTTTGCTGGAAATATTCCCTGAAGCCAAGGTTAAGAAAATTACACACGAGGAGCTAAAGAACCTTTGTGCTGACGCGATCGCTGTTGTACGCACCGGCGAGTTTACGCCATATGCGAATGTCATTTTGGTTTCGGGTGTTGTTTTTTAAAAATATGGAGAGGAAAGAAATGGATAAAAAACTAAAAATCGGAGTGGTCGGCTGCGGACAGATCGCACAGATTGCTCATATCCCTTATATTATTGAACTTCCCATGTTTGAATTGAACGCAATATGCGATATATCACCTATGGTTGTTGATGGACTGGGAGAAAAATACCGTATTAGCAACCGATTCAATGACTATCACGAAATGGTCAGGAAAGCGGACATCGATGCGGTCATGATCACAAATAAAGACCATTATCCCGTGATCATGGAAGCTCTTACAGCAGGAAAACATGTGTTGGTAGAAAAGCCGATGGTATTTAACGTCAACCAAGCTGATGATGTGGTTTCTGCCACGAAAGAAAATAAACGAACTTTAATGGTTGCCTACATGAAACGCTTCGATCCGGCGTATGAATATGCACTCAATGTTTTTAAAGAAATGAAAAAGATCCATATGATCCGCATGCATGGTTTTGCTGGTTCTTATTTAATCAACAACCAGATATATGAATTGATCGCACCAACAGACTTGGATCCGGAAATTGTCAGGAAAAGTCAAAAAGAGATAGAAGAAGGAGAGCTCAAAGATATTGGAGAAGATCGCCGGAAATACTTAGGACTGTACGACAATCTACTGCATTTGTGCGTGCATGACATCAATGTCATCCATGGAGCCTTTGGGATTCCCGAAAAAATCCTCTTTGCCCAAGCTTACGATGATCTATTTATTAATGCCTTGCTAGAGTATGAGGATGGTAAGAAATTGGTCTGGGAATCAGGCAACGAGATCAACCTTTGGGATTGGGATGAACAGCTCTATGTGTTTGGCAAGGAAAAACGTGTAGAAATTCAATTCCCATTTCCTTATCTAAAAAATGCTGCTACCATAGTAAATATCACCCAAAACGAAGGACAATGCAGTGTTAATAAACGCATAGTTACCTCGTTTGATGAAGCCTTTAAACGCGAATGGAAGCATTTCTATGATTGCGTGGTAAATGGCGAACAACCCCGTACTCCGCCAGAGGAAGCGCGCAAAGACATTATATTCTTGGGCGAATTGCTAAAAGCTGCAACAAAATAAGCCAAAAAGGAACCTATATCAAAAAATGAATTCCTATCATGTTCGTTTACCGGGTGAGATTGTAAAGAAATGGCAGGCTTTTTTAGAAGACCTAGCCCAAAAAGCCAATATCCCCTGCGCAACGATAACCAGGGTTGATTATCCTGAAATTGAAGGATTTTTAACCAGCAACTCTCCAGGTAATCCAGCTACAGCTGGTGATCACTCCCTAATCGCTGGCACATATTGTGAGCGAGTGATCAATACAAACCAGGAGATGCTAGTGCCAAATGCACTTAAAGATCCGGAGTGGGATGATAATCCCGATATTGAGAATGGGCTGATCGCATACCTGGGATTTCCGCTGCGGTACGATGACGGCAGGCCGTTCGGGACGATCTGCATCCTGGATACAAAAGAGAACAGCTTTAACAAGGCAAGCAGGGAGTTATTAATAAAATACCAGCAGGAAATTGAGTCTTATCTCAAGAAGTTGGAAGAGAAATAACCCTCTTATTTTCTTTTTGTAAGTAAAGATCTTGCTAATTCAATAGCCTCTGGCGCAGTGGGAGCGTATCCATCTGCACCAATGGATTGGGCAAAAGTCTCATTGATCGCAGAACCACCAACCAGGACGATCACTTTATCGCGCAATCCTTTTTCAACCAACAACTCGATAGTTGCTTTTTGTTCAGGGGCAGTTGTGGTCATTAATGAGGACATTGCGAGAATGTCCGCGCCGCTTTTTTGAACCTCTTCAATGAATTGATCCGGTTTGATATTGGTGCCCAGGTCATTGACCTCAAAACCGGAAGCCATCATCAGGGTGGATACAATTGCTTTGCCGATGTTGTGAATGTCACCGTAAACTGTCCCGATCACCACTTTACCAATCTTAGTGCGGACATCTCCACTGCGCATGATCGCTTCTTCCAGAACAGGCAGTGCATTCAACATTGCTGAACTACCTCCAATTAGATCTGGCAGGAAGAAATTCCCGCAGGCAAACTCATCACCAATTTGTCGGATCGCGTCTGTCATTTCATCCAGAGCCCTGTTCACATCCCCTTTTTCATTGATGATCTGCTCAGCAGTCTGTAGGGCTCGTTCTTTATCATATTTGAATATTGCTTCTTTCAATTGGCTGTATAAATCTTCATTCATGTGTCGTACGCATACCTTTCAGGAATTCATCTTATCTTTGTAAAACACGCGGGCGTCTTTAATTACCCTGTCTATATCCGCTTCTTCGCTCGGTGTAAGAGGATGCTTGATCGTATGGCTTGCCAGGATCTCTTCCATTCGGGATTTCGCCAGATCCACGGCTTTCTTTTTACCTCCCTTGATCCAATTCTGGATATTGTTCAGCTCAGCTGCCTTTGGAATATACTGCTCTTTGCGCCACCAATCACGTGTATGCGCCTTGTCCAGGTAGAAACCCGGGATTGTACCAACTTCTTCGATCAGGTCGATCGCTAGCGCTTCCTTGCTCGCATCTACTCCTTCTAAGAATCTGCCGACCATACCGGCGATATCATCATCGAGAATGGCCTGGATGGGGTGGGCGGTCAATTCGCCATAGACTGTACCGTGCAGCCAAATGACCGAAGCTCCTGCCAGTGCCTGGCTAAGAGCCAGCATGCCTTTTTCATAGCCACTTTGAAAATCCATTGTTTTTGAGTTCGGGATCGCGGCTTCAATCACGAATGTCGGGATTGAGAATTTCCTCCAAAATTGGACAAAAGCACAGGATGCCAAACCAATGGTGATATTTCCAAAAAAGCAGTCACCGGAAGACATATTCATCGGAAAAGTAAAGGTGCCAACCATCACAGGATGACCTGGATTCATCAATTGCGCCAGTACCAGCGGACCAATGTCTTCAGCAATGTTTGTAACCAATTGGCCAGAAATGGTTGCTGGCGCGGATGCACCCCAAACTGAACCGCTATTGATTGCTAGCGGGAATCTGCCTTTGATAAACCGTAAAGCGGCTTCACTGGAGTCATTGCTCCAACCAAGGGGAGACATAGCACCAACACCTGACCAGCCTTTTGCTCCGACTATATCCGCCACTTGGATGTTGAAACGATCGTTTTCAACAGAAGCGCCAATGAAATTCACCTTTGATGAAAGCCGTGTACGTTGTGTGTATGTACCGATGGTTTCGATGATAGGATCAAATCCTTCAAATCCGGTGGTTGGGCAATTGCCATGGAAGTAATGGATATTGGGTAATGCATCATAAATCCGGGTGGCGTTATCGAATTCCTTCCTTGTTGCCCGGCGTGGTTCGTAGGTATCCATGTCCAGGTACCACATTCCCGGGCCCGGTTGGAAGTACACTCTATCTCCCCCGATCAAGAGATCATTTTCTTGATTTCTTGCCCCTACTTTGAATGTCGATGGGCATAGCTTAAGGCATTCTTTGACTAACTTCTTTGGGAATCGGATGGTGCGGGCGTCCACATCTACTTTACATCCACCTTTCTTAAAGATGTCAAAGATCTCGGTCTGCTCTACTTCAAATTTCAATCCAACCTTTTCAAGGATATGGTATACTCCTCTTTCGATCTCGTCATTCTGGCTTTCATTTATTACTTCGTATGGCTTGATCTTCCGAATGAATCCCTCTTTCAATGCTTCCCTCCATTTTCATCGAATACAAATTTTATTTTTAAGTATATATTAATTATTGATTCTGTCATACAATCATTATAATGGATCAAAATGTAAAGATTCTTGTCATCGCGGTATTGATCATTACCCCATTTCTGTTGATACTGCGTTCGCGGGTCAGGATCATGAAAAGAATGGGTAACGAGCGTGCCGACGAGAAATTCGATCCGCTCTATATGACCGGGCGCGGAAATTATATGGATGGTGAATATCTGGATGAAGAATACGACTGAACGATCATCAGCGCTTCCTCCCAGGGAAGTATTGCTGTCCTTTATCGCGTTTATCATCTTCACCGGAAGCGCACCTGTTGTCATGAAAATTGCCTACCTGGAAATGGCCCCGTTTTGGATGGGATTAGTACGCTTTGGCTTTGGTGCAGCCATTTTTTGGATTCTGGTGTTTATCAAGAGACAAAATATTCCGAAAGGTCGTGCATTACTGGGGTCAGTATTGTATGGTGTGTTGGGACTCGGATTCTCGTTTGCTCTCATGGCTTGGGGATTATCAAAAAATTCAGCCAGTATTTCTTCGATCATACAGGCACTGGTACCCCTAATGACAGTGCTGCTTTCAGCCGTTCAGGGAATGGAACGCATCACCCTGCGCGGAGTCATCGGCTCGCTTCTTGCTGTCATTGGAACCGTAATCACGGTACGCGGCGCACCATCAGCAGATGCATCCCTGCCGCATATCGCGGCGCAGGTCCTAGCAGCCGGTTTTATGGCACAGAGCGGGATCGTGCTTAAACGGTACCCTATTAATCCTCCCGTCGTTACAAATGCGATATCCATTTCTGTTGCGGTTGTCATATTAGCGGCTGCGTCGCTGCTCGCAGGTGAACAGTGGGTGATTCCCACACTCCCAGGCACATGGATTGCTTTGACCTATCTGATCATCTTTGTGACCATATTTGCCTTCTTGTTGTACCTCTATGTCCTCAATAACTTGACCGTATCCAGGACCTCATATAGCTTTGTCCTCATCCCCCTGGCAACCTTCCTGATTGCAGTTCTTCTCTCACAGGAGAAGATCACTTTGAATTTCCTGTTAGGAGCTGCGATAGTTCTCGTTGGAGTGCTGGTTGGAGCTTTATTACCACAGAAGAAACAAATACTTACTGATTAGGGATTCCCCCAAATGAATCGTAGGTAAATTCTCAAATGGGAGTATTATATTTCTAATAATATCGTAATGAATGAATTTTCTAAATAAATGATTTTTGTTTAAAGGTTGGTTGTAAAGTAATTGAATTCCCCGCGCTTTTAGCGAATTATTAATGCAATTGGGATGAAACAATGTGGAAACCCTGATCGTGACCCTGATAGTAGAACGATAAGAGAGAAATTTAAGGAAAATTGCGAAAAAGAAGGTATTGAAGTAAAGCAATTAGACAGGTATGCGATTGAAAATTATTATCTATTAAGGGTTCTTAAAAAAATATTTTCAAAAAAAAAATAAAAGATGATCTAATATTAGATCATAATAAGAAACTTGAAGACCAAATCGGATTTAATGTTAAGAAGAATAGTAGTAAGCTGGCAAATAATATGCACTTGCAGGAAATAGAAGGGACGGATTTGGATTGTTTTATAAAAAGAATCGCAGAACTATGCTCAACTTAAAAACTTTTCCATTGTTTGACTTATAGAGAATCTGGATATAAAGTAAAGGGGACTATCATATTTTTGTTACTGTTTTAACAATTAAATAGGTGTAAACCTATCAGTGGGAGAGCAGGGGACTCATAAGCCCTTGGTCGTGGGG
>SDBT01001988.1_pt1 | contig 36628 bp, 27 predicted proteins | sample 2277101 | NCBI WGS metagenome assembly SDBT01 (sample SAMN10404973, study PRJNA504765) | marine sediment metagenome | isolation source: marine sediment core GS10_PC15, 103 cmbsf | place: Arctic Ocean: Southern Knipovich Ridge | collected 2010 | reverse complement strand
ACGTGGGGCTGGCCGGGATCGACCGGGACAGACAGGAAGTCGCCCTGGAGGTGCGGCGGGCGTGGTACGGATGGCTGCTGGCCTGCTCGGCGGTCGAGATCCTCGGAGACGGGGAGAAGAGGATCCAGGAGGCCGAGAAGAAGCTCTTGAAGATGCTTCAGGAGCTGAACGAGGAGGTCACCGACCGCGACCTGTTCAAGCTGCGCTACCACGCGTCCGAGGTGCGCGCCATGCTGGTCAAGGCCCGCCAGGGCAAGCGAATGGCGCTGGCCGCGCTGCGCTTCCTGACCGGCATCGAGGAGCTGGGCCGGGCAAGGCCGCTGGCCGAGGTCGAGCTGGAAAGCCCCGAAATCCGGATCGGGGAGAGCCAGGATTACCTGCATCGAGCCTGGAAGCTGCGACCGGAGCTGAAGATGCTTCAAGGCGCACTTCGGGCGGCCCGGGCCGCGGTCGAGGTGCAGAAGGCGCACTTCTACCCGGACTTCTTCATCGCCGGACACGTCGAGGGCTCGTACTCGCCGGCCCACGACTACATCGCCAACTCGCTGCTGAACCGGGGGCTGACCTACTTCACGACCGGGCTGGGGCTGGGACTCCAGCTCACCCTGGACATTCCCCAGAAGATGGCCCGGCTGGAGCAGGCCGATGCCGAGCTGCGAAGGATAGAGGCCCAGCAGCAGCAGGCCCGGGCCGCGGTGGGCCTCGAGATCGACCAGCGGATTTTTGATATTGAGGCCGCCCGGCAGAACCACAAGGTGTTTCGAAAGGGCCGGCGCGCCGCAAAGGCCTGGATGCGCTCGAACTTCATGAGCTACGGGGTGGGCATCGCCAACACCAAGGACCTGCTGGATTCGATCGCGGCCAACGCCAAGTCCCGGCTGGATCAGGACAAGGCCGTACACGACATGTTGCTGGCCAGCGATCGGCTGGACGCGGCCGTGGGAGAGGACCTGGGCGTGGCGCGGTGAATCCCGGACGGGCCGACGGCGTCCAACCGGTGTGCACACGAATAAAAACGTGAGGGCGATCACCATGAAAACCCCGGCCAGACTTTCGACCATCGCGCTCGTGACCGGCCTTCTGGTACTTCCGTCCGCCGCCCTTCCGGCGCAGTCCCCCCGGCAGGTGATCCACGACGGGTCGGAGCAGGTCCGCGCCATCCTGAAGAAGAAGGCCAAGAAGGGCTCCAGTGCCGAGCAGCGGCAGAAGGACAGACTCAAGAAGGTCATCGACGGATTCCTGGATTACTGCGAGCTGGCCCGCAGGTCGCTGGGGCCGCACTGGAAGGAGCGCACCGACGACGAGAGGAAGGAGTTCACCGACCTGCTGCGCGAGCTGATCGAGGCCTCCTACACCGGCAGCATCCGGAAGAAAGTGGACTACACCCTGGAGATCGAAGAAGAGGAGATCGCCGAGGACGGCTCGAAGGCCGACGTGTTCGCGGTGGCCAGCGCGAAGAACTCCAGGGGCAAGACGGTCAGCGAGGATCTGACCTTCCACCTGTACCTGAAAGAGCGCACCTGGATGATCTGGGACGTGGAGTTCGGCGACGTCAGCCTGGTGCGCCACTACCGGGGCGAGTTCAACCGCAAGATCAAAAAGGAATCGTACGCAGCGCTGATCCAGGTGATGAAGAAGAAGCTGGAAGAGGTCCGCGGCGGCAAGGTGGAGAAGAAGATTAAATTGTGATGCTGGGCCCGGGGATTGTCGTGGGGCGCTAGGCCCGGCCGGAACCCGCCTTCGGCGGAACCCAACCGGGCTCCCCTCGTCTTTCTACTGTTCTTCGATCTTGTTCCGCCAGATCTGGGCCTTCTTGTGCGACATGCTCTCGGCCGGGGTGATCTCGAGGATGTGCTTGAGGATCTCGACCACCCGCTGCAGGTGTCCCTGGGCCTCCATCCGCCTCGCTTCCACAAGGGCTTGTTCGCCCACCTCGTCGAGCCTGTTCATGCCCAACTTGCAATTCCTGGCGGCCGGGTTGCGCTGCAGGCACTCGGTCCAGATCTCGAAGGCATCCAGGTAGTGACCACGGTTGTAGAAGGACAGGGCCTCCTTGTACAGCTTTTCCGCCAGCTGCTTGCCGATGTCCTCGCGGTAGAACGAGGTCACGCCCTCGGGCATGATCCTGCGGTCGATTCTCATGGCCTGGTCGAACTGCTCGCGGGCCTCCTTCAGCTTGCCGCGCATCAGCCTGGAGTGGCCGTCGGCGTACTTGCCCTTGACCACCCGCAGGTCTCGGACAAGCTCGCGGGCCTTCTCGACCCGGCCCTGGTCCCGCTCGAGCGCCACGATCTTCTGCAACTCGCGGATGCCCGTGTCGGCCTTGCCCTTGTAGTACAGAAGAACGGCCTTGCAGATCTTGGGATCGCGGTACTTGGCCTTGAGCGCTTCCTCGGGATCCAGCCCCATGCCCTCGTCGGACCGCAGGGTCTCGCACTTCCACGGGTACGGGCTCCAGCCCTTCTTGATGTAGTTGGCGCGCAACTTCTTCTCGGTCCTCAATAGCCACTTTTTGTATGACTGCTGGTCGCAGGGATCCAGCTTCATGTAGGCCACGAAGTGCTTGTGCGCCTGCTTGTAACGCCTGGCGGTGAAGTAGCCCCTCCCCTCGCTCATGTGGTACTTCTTGAGGTGCACCATGCACTCGGACTTCTTGTACTTCGATTTCTTCTCGTAGTAACTGCCGGCGGGCAGGCGGCCGAAGCATTCCAGCGCCTTCTGCCAGCTGTTCAGCTCGTAGTCGACCACGCACCGGTCGTACAGGTTCTTGTTGACGATCTCGTCCTCGACCCGGGACTTGAGCACGCGGCACTCGCGGCAAATCGGGTGGATATCCAGGGCCGCGTCGAGCTCCTTGATGGCCGGCTTCCACCCGCCCTCCTCCATGAAGCCCTTGGCGGCCCTCAGGTGCTGCTCCAACCGCACCTCGATCGAAGGGCCCTGAGGGCCCTGGCTGCCCGGTCGCGGCCCGGGGCGCGGCCCGGGGCTGCAGATCTTGACGCCCAGCCCGATGACCAGCAGAAAGCCCAGCGCCCCGCCGCCGATCAGCATCATCTTCTTGCGCTTCAGCGCCGCGGCGCCGCGACTCACCGCCTTGCCGTACTTGAACTTGAATTCGAGGTTGCCGAAGCGCACCAGGTCTCCGGAGCGCAGCTCGGCCGTCTCGATCCGCCGGTTGTTGACGAAGGTGCCGTTGGAGGACCGCATGTCGACCAGGGTGAAGCGGCCCGCGTCGACGGTCAGCCGGGCGTGCTGCCGCGAGACCGACGGGTCGTCGATGACCAGGTACAGGGCCGGATCGCGGCCGATGTCGTTGTCTCCCTCCTGCAGCTCGATCTCGAGACCCTTGGTCGGCCCCCTGGTCCCGTTCAGCGTCGGGATGGGGATCTCCTCCCCGATCGCCCCGGCGTCCAGGGCGGTGTCCAGCCGGGCTCCCGGAATGTTGAAGATGAAGACGCCCGCCTCCAGGTCCGCGCCGGGCTCGAGCTGGAACGTTCCGGACATCTCCTCGCCGTCGATGGTGATGCCGGTTCCGCCGGAAAGGTCCTCGATCATGACCTTGCCGTCATCTTCCCAGATCTTCATGTGGTGGCGCGAGATGCTGCGCGACCCGAGGACGATGTGGCTGTCCTCGCCCCGGCCGAAGACCTGGGGCCCGGGCCCGATCTCGACTTCCTGCTCGCGGCCGCTGGAATCGGTGATCATCAGCTTGATCATCGTTTTTCGGTTCTTCTCCGTCTCCGCAAGGGGTTGACGTTCGGAAGGCTCTTTCGGATCTACTCCTCGCGGAAGATATCCATGTTCACCGAGATCCCGCGTCGCTGCAACTCGTCGTAGAACTTGGGGATGAAGCCGGTGGACACGTAGCGGCCCTTGACCTTGTTGTCCTCGGTGAAGCCTTCCTGCTTGTAGTAGAAGATGTCCTGCAAGGATATGATATCCACCTCCATGCCGGTCACCTCGGAGATGAAGGTGACCTTGCGCGAGCCGTCCGAGAAGCGGGTCTGCTGGACGATGATGTCCACCGCCGAGGAGATCTGCTCCCGGATGGCACGTATTGGCAGGTCCATGCCGGACATGAGCACCATGGTCTCCAGCCGGGCCAGGGCGTCGCGCGGCGAGTTGGCGTGGGCGGTGGTCAGCGAGCCGTCGTGGCCGGTGTTCATGGCCTGGAGCATGTCCAGGGCCTCGCCGCCGCGGCACTCGCCCACCACGATCCGGTCGGGCCGCATCCGCAGGCAGTTCTTGACCAGGTCGCGGATGGTGACCTCGCCGGTGCCCTCGATGTTGGCCGGGCGGGACTCGAGCGACACCCAGTGGACCTGGTTGATCTGCAGCTCGCAGGCGTCCTCGACGGTGACGATGCGCTCGCCCTCGGGAATGAAGGCCGACAGGCAGTTGAGGGTGGTGGTCTTGCCCGAGCCGGTGCCGCCGGAGACGATCATGTTCTTTCGCGCCTTGATGCACATCTCCAGAAACTCGGCCATGGCCGTGGTCAGGGTGCCGAACTTGATCAGCTGGTTGACCGACATGGCCTCTTTCTTGAACTTGCGGATGGTGATCGAGGGGCCCTTGACGGCCAGGGGCGGGATGATGGCGTTGACGCGCGAGCCGTCCTTCAGCCGCGCGTCCACCATGGGCGAGCTCTCGTCGATGCGCCGGCCCAGCGGCGCCACGATGCGCTCGATCACGCCGAGCACGGCGTGGTCGGAGGAGAAGGTCTTGTCCGACAGCAGCAGCTTGCCGTCCCGCTCGATGAAGATCTGCTTGCAGTTGTTGACCATGATCTCGTTGATGGTCGGGTCGGCCAGGAACTCCTCCAGCGGCCCCAGGCCCAGAGCCTCGTTGAGCACGTCGTTGACCAGCATCTCGACGTCGGCCCAGCCGGGGATCTCGCCGTCGTTCTCCATCTGGACGATGATGTCCCTGATGGCCCGCTCGGTCTGGTCCCACAGTTCCTCGTCGCCCAGATCCTCGATGTCCATGCGCCGCAGATCGAGGTAGTCGATCAGGCGGGAGTGCACCTCGCGCTGCAGCTCCGAGAACTCATCGATCCGCGGATTCTTTTTCTTCCTGGGCGCGGCCGCAGGCGCCTCAGGCGCCGGGCGAGCCTTCGGGGGCGGCTCCTCGGGTGGAGCGGAGTCGTCCACCTCCTCGAAGTCGTCTATCTCCTCGGGTTCCTCCTCGTGTGCCGGGTACTCCTCCTCGAAGTCGTCGGCGGGTTCCACGTCCAGGCGCTGCTTGACGCCCTTGGCGGTGGCCTTGCGCGCGGGCTTCTTCTTGCGATTCTTGGGGGCGGCCTCCACGCCGACCTGGATGATGAAATCACCAATTTGGATCTTGTCCGAACCGCGCACTACCTGGGGCGCGGAGATCCGCTTGTCGTTGACGATGGTGCCGTTGGTGCTCTTGAGGTCGAGCACAACCATCTTGCCGTCGCGCTGGACGATCCTGGCATGTTTCTTGGAAACGTTCCCTCGCGGCAAGACTATGTCGTTGCCCTGGATGCGGCCGATTGTGATCTCGTCCTTCTGGAAATCGCGCTTCTTGGTCGCTCCACCCTTCTCGGTGATGGACACACTCAGCATGTCACCTCTCCGTAGTCGTCGATGCAGGAGATCAGTCGAAGATGCCGAACCCGACCTCGCTCTTGGCCCTCTTGTACCGGGACTTGATGTCCGAGACCATCTTCAGGATCTTGGGCGTGTCCGGATTGACGATCCGGGGGGTCACGAACACGGTCAACTCGGCTTTCTTCTCCTTGAAGACACGCGACTTGAAAAGCTCGCCGATGATCGGAATGTGTCCGAACAGCGGCACCTTGGAGAGGTCCTTCTCCTCGGATGCGTGGAACAGGCCGCTCAGCACGATGGTCTGGCCGTGGCGAACGGTGACGTTCGTCTGGGCCCGGGTGACGGAGAAGCCGGGGATGTCGATGTCGCCAATTATTACGCCCAGGCTGCGGTCGATATCGCTGACCTCGGTGTAGATGTTCATCTGGATGTTGCCGTGCCTGTCGGCCGAAGGGGTGATGTTCAGCATGATGCCGAACTTCTTGTACTCGATGTTGATGGCCATGGCGGTGATGGTCACGATGGGGACTTCGCCTCCGGCGTGGAACTCGGCCTTCTCGCCGCTGGCGCACACCAGCTTGGGCTGGGCCAGCACCCTGGCGTAGCCGTCGGTGAACAGGAAGCCGATGGTGAAGTTGGTGTTCGCAGTGGCGCCGGCGTTCAATATGGCAGCGGGCTGTCCGGGTCCCTGGATGAAGTAGTTCATGTTCAGGGTGGCGATGGCGGTGCCGTCGATGTCGAAAGGCCACTGGATGCCGATCTTGTCCTCGCCCTTCTTCTTTATCTCGACGAAGTCGACCTCGACCAGCACCATGCGCTTGATGCCCACCGACAGCAGGTTCTCCACCTGCTCTCCGATGGCCTTGGTGATCATCTCGGCCTTCTGCAGATCCTGCTTGGATTCGACCGAGCCCTCCAGGAAGATCTTGGTGCCCACCACCGTGGCCTCCACGTTCTTCAGGCCGGCCTGGCTGAAGGCCAGGTTGAGTTGGTTGGCGACCAGCTTCTTGGCGTTCGGGTTGACCTTGACGAAGCTCTTGACCTGGGGATAGAGCTTGGTGATCTCCTGCACCCGGTTGTAGTCCTCCGAGGTGAACGCCAGGCCGTCCAGGATGACCCGGTCGCCGACCGGCCGGATGGAAATGCCCTCGCGGTCGCCCAGCAGCTTGTTGACCTCGGCCATCAAGGTCTTGACGTCCTCCTTGGAAACCAGGACGGTGAATGTCAGGTTGGGCCGCCCGCGGCGCATGACCATCAAGGTGGTGCGGCCGGAACCCGTGGCGAACAGCAGGAAAGCATCACCCCCCAACGGCTTGGCATCGGCCACGTTCGGATTGCCCACCGAGACCTTGTTGGTGCCCTTGAAAGACATGCTGCGCTGCTCGCCCACCACCATGCGGATCAACCTCTTCTCGGCCCGCGCCTTGGGGGTGAGCGGGGGTAGCAGTCCCACGCCGAGCGCCACCACGACACCGGCGATCACGATTGGGAACTTGGGTCTCATGGAATCGCTCCTTGTGTTCTCTGTTCCGGCCGATGCTGCACCAGGGCCAATTCAACTGACTATCGTCGGCACGACAATCCCGAAATCCCCTCGGAATGTCAAGGGAAAAGGGAGATCAGATCCCTCCCAAGACTCCGTATTTCATCAAACCCGCCCAGATCACGCCCAGGGCGATGGGCAGTCCGTATGGCAGGGTGATCCTGTCTGCGTCATTCACCCGGGTGGTGAATAGGTTCTTGAGAAATCCCCTGGCCGCGCCGAGCAACTTGCGCCTGGCGATCAGCAGCACCACGGCCATCACGCCGCCCACGATGGTGGAGCACATGACACAGGTCAGGGCGTGGCGGAACCCGGCCAGGGCGCCCACCGCCGAGATCAGCTTGACGTCACCTCCGCCCATCCCCTTGCCCCAGATCATGAACAGCCCGAACACCAGAAAACAGAATCCAGCCCCGAGCAGGGACGATGCCAGCCCGTCGTCGAACATGCCGCCCAGGCCGTAGACGATGAAACGCACCACCAGGCCGATCCCCAGGGCGGGCAGGGTCATCCAGTCGTATATCTCGTGCTTGCGCAGATCGGTGACTGCGCAGCCGATGCAGGCACCCACCATGATCAGGTCGAGGACGATCTCCACGGCAACCATCGTGGCGGAATGCTAGATCGTAGGCGAGGGAAAGGCAAGCAAGAACGCGACGAAAATCCTGGGCTGGGGCGGAAACGCGACGGGCGACCCCCGATGGGGTCGCCCTCGCGGACCTCGCTCGTTCGGCACAGAATCGGCTGCCCGATCAGGTGCCGCTCTGCGTGTTGCCGAAACTCTTCATGTTGCGATGGCCGTACAACTGGGTGTTGGCCGTGTTGGTCTCGGCGGTGGCCGCCTCCTCTCCGGCCAGCGCGTTGGCCGAAGTCGCGAACAGCGCGCGGATGTTGTCGCCGAACAGCGACACCACGCCGATGGCCGCGATGGCGATGAGCGCCACGATGATGATGTACTCGGTCATACCCTGACCACGACGTCCTCTCAGCTTCATCAACATATCTGCCTCCTTTGGTTAGTCCGTGATAATTTTCAAGCCCTCGTGGGTTTACTCCTTCTCGTCGATGATACCTTTATAACCGCCCGGCCCCTAACGATCAATCGGTCAAGTGACGGATGTCGCCCATCGCCTTGAAACAAAGGGAGAAAACCAGCAAAAAAGGGCTCAGAAGGTGAACAGGACGCCCGCGTTCGCGTGCAGCGCGCGCGAGTTCCTGCCGCCGTGGAACACGACCTTGTACTTGACCTGTAAGAACAGGTCGAGGTTGGCGAACAGGTTGAAGGACAGGCCCCCCAGGCCGCCCACGTTCATGGCGGTGATCTCGTCGACCGTGGTCAGCCCGGGCACCACCCCGAAGAACAGGTCCAGCGCCCAGACGTTGACGATGAACTTGAAGGCCAGCGAGATGTCCGTGGCGTTCTGTTTGCCCATCTTGTACAGCTCGGCCGAGGGTGTGATGTGGAAGGTGTAGATCAGGGGGATGTTGACGTAGAAGCCCCAGTTGAACTCGGCATCCCAGTTGTCCAACTCCTCGTCCAGTTGCCCCTCGGGAAAGGCCACCCCGAGCGAGACGCCCAGGCCGACCGAATCGCTGGATGAGGCCACGGCCTGGCCGGCCAGGCCGAACACGAGAACCAGGGGCGTCAACATACCGATCGAACGTTTCATCGCGACCTCCTAGTACAATATGTACATGAATACTCCTGGGCGCGCAAGCCTATTCCAGGAACGACCGGCGCGGGTCGAGCAGGCGGATGGTGCGCAGCTCTTCGGCTCCGGGCGGGTCCACCCAGGCCGGCTCGTCGACAACCCTGGGCTCGAATCCCATCAGGCCGCGGACCTCTTCGAGTCGCGAAGAGAAAGAGCGCTCGCCGTCCGGCACCAGGGCGACCAGAACCAGCTCGCCGCTGTCGGGGTCCTTCTCGAACACCGCCAGGTCGGAGACCACCGTGCGCACGCGCTCTCCCGGCCCGGTCACGTAGGGAACCCTCTCGAGCCAGCGCATGGGTTTCAGCGGCAACGAGACTATCACCTCGGCGGCTCCGCAAAGCACGTCGCAGGCGCCACCCGAGCCGACGATGTAGTACACGCCGGGCACCAGGGTGGAGTTGACGTTGCCGCGCCGGTCGATCTGGCCGGCGCTGAGCGAGCCGATGCAGCTCGAACCAGCGCCGCCGACCAGGCCGCCCAGGGTCCACAGTGAGTCGGACAGCATCTTGCACTGCGGCAGGTTGGCGAAGTTGAAGATGAACGGGTTGCCCGGCCGGGGGGCGTAGCCGAAAAACCCGGTCTCGGCCGCCAGGTCGACCTCCAGCCCGTCGCGCCGAAGCTGCATGAAGGCCAGCCAGGCGGCCAGGTTGGAGGTCCCCTGGCCCGCCAGGATGGTCCGGTATCCGCACTCCCGGCAACGCCCGGCCAGCCGGCGGGCCGCCTCGACGGTCATGATCTCGTTGGGCGTCGGCCCGGCGTCGACCGGGATCCGGTCGGCCAGCCCGGCAAGCTCCTGCTCCCAGGCGTCCGGTCTTCCCTTGGCCAGCAGGTCGGCCAGGTGCGACCCGCCCAGCCGCTCGAGGTACTCCTGATGGCTCTTCGGTCCCAGGACCCACCGCTGCATCCAGCGCTCGAACCGCTCGGGGTCCCGGTCGGCCTCACGGAACTCGACGATGAAATCGTAGTCCTCGGCATAGGACTGGCAACCAGAAAACGGCCGGCCGAAGAACCCTCCCGGATGGGCGCCGAAGGGCAACTCCACCACCGCCCTGACGAAGGCGGCCGGCAGGCCGGGCAGGTGGGCGTGGGACCGGATGAAACTCGTGTCCACGACCTTCTCCACGCTGACCAGCGCGCCGTGCCTGGCGGCCATGGCCCCCCAGAGATTCTCGCACAGGGGCGGGCTGAACAAAACGTTGCCGGACGGGTCGGCCACCCAGCCGTGCACCAGACTCAGGTCCGGCCGCAGGGCCCGGACCCAGCCCAGCTCATGACCGCCGAACGGATCGGTCATGCGCGCGTAGGCGTCGGTGTTGTCCTCGGCCATGCTGGAGCCGAGCAGGGTGCGGGTGGGCAAGCCGGGCAGGCCCAGACCCCCGGCCAGCAGTCGCAGGCTGAGGCTCAGAACGCTCCAGTTCTCGATCGTCACCCTGTCACCGATATAGGCCTCGGTGAAGGTCGGATTGGGACCTGGAGTCGGGTAGACGTCGCCGCAGTAGGTGGTGATGATCCGCTCGAGCAAGCCGCCCTTGATCATCATCACGGCATGGCTGGCGGCCCCCATGGTCGCCAGGCAGAACCGCGGGTCCGTGCCCCAGTGCTGCCGGATCACCTCGTTGATCAGACCGTAGGGAATGGCGTGGGTCACCAGGGTGTGCAGGCACATGCCCGGCTCGACGTGGCGAGCCACGGCATCCCTCAGGTCGCACACCCGCGAGGGCCCCTCCCGTTCCCGGATGGTGAACACACCGTCGAGCAGGTCGGAGAAACGTTGAAGCTCGGGTGGCAACATGGCAGCTCTCCTGTTGATTTCCAATGGCCGGATTATAGAGCGACGGGCGAGGTGGCGGCAAGAAGGCCAGTTTTCGCTTGACAGCCGATGCCCGGCTGACTAGCCTTCCGCGCCTATTGACCAGGAAAGATAAAAAGAATTCCACAGCCAAGGAAAAGCGCCGAATCATCCTGAACGCCGCGGTGCGGGTGTTTTCCCAGAAGGGGTTCCACCGCTGCCGTATCTCGGACATCGCCTCCGAGGCCGGAGTAGCCTACGGGCTCGTATATCACTACTTCGACAACAAGGAGGAAATTCTCAACTCCATCTTCGACGAGAACTGGGGTCTGCTCATCAAGGTAATAGAAACCGTGGACGAGCAGACGGATCGAGGTCTCGAAGACAAGTTGCGGGACATCGTGGACTTCATCCTGGACGCCTACCGGCTGGTGCCGGAAGTGATCCAGGTGGTCGTGATGGAGATCGCGCGTTCTTCCAAGTTCCTCAAGAAGCCGCAGATCGACGCCTTCGAGAAGGCCTTCCGGAAGCTGGCGCAGATCTTGGCGCACCACCAGCGGGCCGGCGAGCTGCGCACCGACCTGGATCCCAAGCTGATGGCCTACATGTTCTTCGGGTCCATCGAGCTGATCCTGACCGGCTACCTGCTGGGCACCATCGAGCCCGCCTCCGGCGAAGAGTACGAGAGCATCAAGAAGGCCATCACCAGCATCTGCATCCAGGGCCTGCGCGCCCCGGCGCGATGATTCGATGATCCTCAGAACAACCTCGGCGCCGTCCCGCCCCCGGCGCGGCCCAGCAGGCCGAGGTCCAGCAGGAAGAACACGTCGGGATACTTCTGGCCCTGCAGCTTGACGAAGGACACCGAGAACCCCCAGCAGCGGCAGTCGGACCGGTAGGCCAGGCCTGCTCTGTAGCAGAGGAGCTTTTTTTTCCCGGTCTCGCGCAGGTTCAGGGGGACCCCGCCGGTTGCCCTGAAACCCCAATGCAGGGCCAGGGCGGCGTCGATGGTCAACACGTGCAGCCCGTCTCCCAGCCCCCGAAGCGGCAGCGGCTGGGCGCCGAACAGCAGACCGATCTCCCGCTGGGTGCGCTCCGACAGGGGCAACGGACGGCCCTCGGCGTCGTCCGCCGACGGCAGGTACAGGTAGGATAGCCGGAGCGAATCGCCCCGGCGGTCGTAGAGCCTGAGCGAGCCGTCCAGCTCCACCAGCGAGCCCTGGCGCCAGGCGTGGACGGCTCCCATCCGGGCGTTCACCGGAAAGAGATCCAGCTCGAGGCCTCCGGCCAATTGCGCCACCCGGCCGCCCGAGCGCAGATCCATCCCCTGGCTCGCCCAGGCGCCCAGGAAGCGGACGAACCCGCCGCGCCCGTCCGCTCGGTACAGCCCGGTGTCCACGCCTGCGAGCATCTGCGCAGCGTCGGCCAGCAGGCGGTCCTGCAAGTCCAGGTACGGCAGCGCCGCATCGGATTCCAGCCCGCGCCAGGCGCCGGCCAGCCGCACCCAGGGCGCGACCACGTGCCCTATCCGGTCGTCCCCCTGGCCGAAGGAGCGCGACAGCTCGGTGCCCAGGGCGAACGAGGCAAAGGAGATGCCACGGGTCGAGGTGTCGGGCGCCCCTGGTCCGTGAGGCAGGTAGACCAGCTGTCTGTGAGCCATGCGGGCCTCGATCCGCGCGTAGCGGCCCAGGAGCTGCGGCCAGCGAAGCTCGGGCTCGAACAGGAGACGAAAAGCACGCCGTAGCTCGCCGTGTCCAAGCTCCCCGTCCCCCTCGCCTCCCGGCCCGTTGTCGCCACCCCAGTCGCCCGACTCCGGCCTGTGCTCGTATGTCGGCTCCCGTTGATCAGGCGTCCCGTCCACTCCCCAGTCTTCCCAGGCTTCCCCCAGCGAGGACAGATTAACCCCTTCCACGGACATCCCAATCTCGAGCGGCCAACCGAACGGCCGCACCGGTGCGAGGCTCCAGGAGATGCCGCCCAGCCGCTGGATGGTGTCGCTCACCGGATCCATTCCCCACTTGACGAGCTGGTCAGCGTCGGCCGAGCCGAACAGGTCCACCCCCGCGAGTCGCAGGTCCTGGCGCCATGCCGCGTCCAGCTCTACGAGGTGGTCGTCCGAGCGCCAGGAGAACGACAGGGCCGAGGGAGCATAGTCGGCCGCCCGGCCGGCCATCTCGCTCATGAAGTCGCGGTTGATGTCGGAGTCCGAGTACAGCCGGACCTCCGCCCTGAAGGCCGTCCGGTTGGGCCCGTCGGCCCAGGCGTCGAGCTCGGTGGAGTAGCGATGCCGGCTGGCTCGTCGACCCTCTTCTGCTTCAGCGGCTGCTTTGTCGTCGTCGATGTGCGCGAAGCTGACCGCGATCCAGCTTCGGCGCGCCGGCACCGCCCGGAGTTCGAGCCGCTGACGAAAGCCGCGCTCCTCGATCCAGTCCAGCGACAAGGTGGTGTCGGCGTGGTCCCCCAGGGTCACGAAGAGCGACTCCGACAGCATGAACCCGTCCCGGCCCGAGTAGTTGAACATCGGCATGAGCAGGCCGGTGCGGCGTTCGCTCAGAGGCAGGTAGGCGACGGGCAGGGCAAAGACCGGCAGGCCCTTCAGATACAGCACCGGCCAGAACAGCCAGGCCCGCTCATCGAGCACCACGTCGGCCGTAACGGAGCGCACTTCCCAGGAGGGCGCCTCGTCGGGCCCGCAGTCGCACGACGTAAACCGGGCCTGGTCGATCAGGTATGTGCCGTCCTGTCGCACCCAGCGGTCGCCGACCAGACGGATGGCGTAGTACCCGGCCCGGAGCAGACCGGAAGCGGTCTTGCAGTCCGCCAGGCGGCCGGACGTGACGTCGCGCTTGTACAGGAGGGTCGCCCGGGTCATCAGCGCCCGCGAGGCCCGGCGGTCGAACTCGAGTCGCTCACACAGCAGCACGCTCTGACCGTCGACCACCCGGACCGACCCGGCCATGACCACGCGCTCGGTTCGCGTCCAGACCTCCATCCAGTCGGCCCGCACCGAAAGCTCCGGGCCGGTCAGGTGAACGCCCTGAGACAACAGCAGGTGGGCGCCGCCCTCCCGCGCGGTCAGCTCGCCGGCCTCGACCCGCAGCGGCCCCTTGACCGAATCGATGAATCGGAGATCCTTCCAGACGGTCTGCGCCAGGGCGCTCTGCGGTCCCAGGAATAGTAGCACAGACGCCGTCAGCGCCGGTCGGAATCTGCCGGGAGTTCTGGGAACGACGATCAAACCACCGACGATGTCACGGCCGCTGGAAGTCGAGATAGACCATGTTCTCGTCCTGGCCGGGCTGGTAGGGAACCTTGCTCCTGAGCTGGATCTCTATCCGCACGTTGCGCGACACGCCCTCGATCTCGCGCGGGGTGATCATGGTCACGGCCGTGTTGAAGAAATGGGTATCCAGGAAGCGGTGGTTGTTGCGCAACGGGATCCTGGTGTTCTCCAACTCGACCACCACCAGGTTGTCGCCCTCTTCGGTCACGTGATAGCGGACCGGCTCGTTGGTCTTGATGAACACACGGGACGATTCCATGGTCTGCTGGAATCCGACCCAGGTCATGTCCTTCAGCGCGCCGCCGATCTCGACCCGTTCCTCGACCTCGGAATACCCGGACGAGCCCGGTGCCGCCCCGGAAGCACCTCCGTAGCCGTCGTCAGCCGCTGGAGGCGGCGGTGGAGGCGGAACCTCCTCCGCCTCGTCGGTCGCCCCGCTGTCATCCCCCGACTCCATGGTCACCGGGACCGCGTCGACCTCTTTCACTTCCTCCACTTCCTCCACCTCCTCGACCTCGTCGGTCTGGGCCACCAAGGTCGGGGCCGGCGTGAACGCCGGCTGCGGCTCGGGAGCAGGAGTAGCCATGGCCACCTCGACCGGCTCCGGCACGGCCTCGGCCACGGGCTCCGGTTCAGGTTCGGCCTTTACCTCGGGCACGGCCTCGGCCACGGGCTCCGGTTCAGGTTCGGCCTTTACCTCGGGCACGGCCTCGGCCACGGGCTCCGGTTCGGGTTCGGCCTTTTTCTCGGGCACGGCTTCGGCCACTGGCTCCGGTTCGGGTTCGGCCTTTACCTCGGGCACGGCTTCGGCCACGGGCTCCGGTTCGGGTTCGGCCTTTACCTCGGGCACGGCTTCGGCCACGGGCTCCGGTTCGGGTTCGGCCTTTACCTCGGGCACGGCTTCGGCCACTGGCTCCGGTTCAGGTTCGGCCTTTACCTCGGGCACGGCTTCGGCCACGGGCTCCGGTTCAGGTTTGGCCCTTACCTCGGGTGCGGCCCTGGCGACGCGCTCCGGCTGCGGTTCGACCTTCGGTTCCGGACCGGCGGGCCGTGCGTGCTCTTCATCGGCCTCGGGCGGCGGGGCGATCTCGAAAGGCAGGTTGAGTTCCTGTCCGGCCTGACCCTCCTCTTGGATCCCGGCAGACCTCTTTGCCCGTCGCGGCGCGACCGGCACGCCGGCCGAGACGAGCAGGCCGCCGGTGCCAGGGGAAAGGTGCACGAACAGCGATCCTCCGCGGGTGGTGACCCTGTACTCGGCCGCCTCGGCCAGCGCGATGATCACCCGCGAAATGCCGTGCGGGGCGCGGCCGTACTGGGCGGTGGTCACGCCGGAGACCAGCCGGCCATCGCCGCCGATCCGCGCGGGCACGCTGCCCAGGTGGCACTCGGCCACGTCCACGATGACCCGGCTGGGCGAATCCTGCCTGAAGGTGGTGAAGTTGGGCGCACGCTCGCCTGAGATCTCGACGATGGTGCTGTTGCCCAGGGTCGACACCCTGACACCGTTGATCCGGTTGGATGCTGCCTGGGCGGGCGAGCTCAGCCACAAACCCACCAGGACGGTGATCGAAAATACGGTAGCGCGTCTGCAGGCGGTCATGACTGGACCTCCGGGATGATTCGATCGAGCTTGATCGATCCTTACCACAATCACTGACGAATGAACAAGTTTCCGTTCCATGATTTATCTTAAATTAAGCAAAATTAATAATAATTATATCTTGCCCGTTTGTCAAAAAAAATTCAAGACGCCGCATCTCACCCGCAGGACGCCGGCGCGGATTCCAAGACAGGCTCGAATCCGGCGCGTATCAACCAGGCCCGGGCCTCGCCTACAACGGTCAGGGAACCGGTCAACACCACCGGTCCTCCTGGCTCTCCGGCAAGGGCCTGGAGGGCCCCGGGCACGGACTCGTGGATCCAGATCGGGCGATCGATCAGATCCCGCAACTCGCCGGGGTCGCGACCCCTGGCATCGAGCGGCCGGACCAGGTGGACCTGCTCGGCCAGGGGCACGAGTTCGGAAAGCATCCCGACGGCCTCCTTGTCGCCCAGCACTCCAAAAACCAGCCGGATCGGTTGATCTCCCAGCACCTCGCGAACGGTTTGCGCCAGCACCCTGGCCCCGTCCGGGTTGTGGGCTCCGTCCAGGATCCACTGGCCCTGCTCCCCCAGGCGTTCGAACCGCCCGGGCCAGGCGACCAGTCGCAACCCGTCCTCGACGGCCGACTCCGGGGTGTCTGACCCCCAGACCAGATGCGGCATGCAGCCCAGCGCCAGGGCCGCGTTGTCCAGTTGATGGGCGCCCGCGAGCCCGAGCCGCACCGGACCGAAAGTCCGACCGGCCACCCGGAACCGCGCCCGCCGCCAGTCTCCCGAGGCCTCGAAGTCCTCTCCCAGCCAGCTGACCGGGCTCTTTTTTCTTGCGGCCACGCGCTCGATGACCGCTCGCGCGTCCGGATGCTGGCGGCTGCAGACCACGGGCACGCCGGGCTTGATGATGCCGGCCTTCTCGCCGGCGATGGCCTCGATGGTGTCCCCCAGCCAGGTGGTGTGCTCCAGGTGAATGGGGGTGATCACCGAGACCCGCGGTTCGAGCACGTTGGTGGCGTCGAGCCGGCCGCCCATACCGGTCTCCATGACGGCCACCTCGACGCCGGCCTGCTCGAACAGCAACAGGGCCAGCACCGTGGTGCACTCGAAGAACGTCAACCGACAGAAAACGCTTCCATCGCCCCGCTCGGCGTACCAGCTCGAAGACTCCATCCGCCGGATCATGTCTTCCCGCTCGATCCAGGCATTCACCTCGGCCGGATCCTCTTCGAGGCCGTCCGCCAGCAGCCGCTCGGTCATCGCTCCGATGGTCTCGTCCGCGACCGTACGGCCGTCGACCCTGAAACGCTCCCGGAAGTGGTTCAGGTGCGGAGATGTGAACAGCCCGACCCGCAACCCCGTGCGGCGCAGGACGGACTCCAGGAAGGCCGCGGTGGACCCCTTACCGTTCGAGCCGGCCAGGTGGACGGTCCGGAAGCGATCCTGTGGCCGTCCCAGTTGCTCGAGCACCAGCCGGGTGTTCTCGAGTCCGAAGCGGATGCCCCTGGGCTTGAGTGAATAGAGAAATGCGGTCACCGCTTCGATCTGCATGGACCACTCCTGGAACCCACGGATCGCATCAGATCCTGTAGCAGTCACCGATTTGCATGATACGGATGCGCTCGTCGTCTATCTCTTCCAACTGGCGCACCACCGTGTCGAAACGGTCCGGCTTGATGTGGTAGACAGCGACGGGCACCGAGTCGGCCCGGATTTTTCTGAGCTCGGTCGCCAGAGATCTGGGCGTGAGGTGGCCGGCCGCGTCGGCCACCACGTGCAGTTCGTTGGGAAACTTGGTCTCGACCAACAAGAGCTTGAGGTTGCGCAGCCGGTTGACCGCGCGCCACAACTCCTCGGTCGGTCCGGTGTCGCCGGAGTAGACGAACGATCCGTCCGGGCAGCGGACGATGAAACCCATCGATTCAACCGGGTGACAGACCGGAATGGCGCGCACTTTCAGCCGACCGATGGTGAAGGGTTTTCGCGGCTCGAAGGCAACCGGGCGCAAGACCGGGTAATCGGGACTGGGCAGTGAGAAGAAATCCGGCCACAGGCGGTTGTTGAAAAGGTCCTTGCGCAATACTTCGAGCGTGCGAGGAGTCCCGTGCACAAGCACCGGCTTGCGCCGGCCGATGATCAGGTCGGCGAACCCGGCCAGGTCCATGACGTGATCGTGGTGGGCGTGGCTGATCAGGATGTGGTCGAGCTCGAGTTGCTCCTGTAAGGACAGCACGGTCGCGAACGAACCCGCGTCGAGCAGGACGCGATCGTCGATCAGCAGGCTGGGGGCAAAGAATCCGGCCATCTTGCCGGCGCGACAGCCCAGCACCCGGATTTGGACAGTTTGAACAGAATGCGTCATTGAAAGCCAAGAACGGCAGCCGGGACGGAAAGCTCAGAAATCCCCGAACTTCTCCTTCATTTCCAGGAATTCCAGGAATTCGCGCAAGCGGTTGACGTCGTGGATCAGCAACCCCCCGGACTGCTCGTCCGTGCGAATCAGCTTGGCCTTGAGAAGCTTGTTCAGAATATCCTCGATCTCGTGTGTCTTCAAGCCGATCTTGATCGCCAGGTCCGAAGCTGCCACCTCCACCAGTATCCCGCTCGCGACCTTCTTGCCCTTCGACGCCAGATGGGTCAGGAAATGGACCACCCGGGAGTTGGCGTCCTTGATCATCAGGTTTTCGATCTGATTGTCGGCCTCCTGCAGCCTCTGGGCCAGGATCTTGATCATCCGGACCGCGATCTCGGAGTTGCCGCGGATCATGGCGTCGAAGGTCTTGGGCCCGATGACCAGCAACCGGGCTTCTTCCACCACCACCGCCGATGCCGAGCGGGGCTTGTCGTTGATGATGGCCATCTCCCCGAAGAACGCCCCGGCGCCCAGGGTCACCAGGACCTTCTCGACGTCCCGCATTCTCTTGGTGATGTCGACCTTGCCGGTCTGGATGACGTACATCTCGTTGCCGACTTCACCTTCATTGAAAACGACGGTCCCGACCGGGAACTCCCGTCCGAACCGGTCAAACAGCCTCTCGCCTTCCGATGGCATGTAAATACTCCCTAGTGATCCCCGACCGAAGATCCCAACGCCTCCCGTAGCAGAAAAACGACAACCTGTCAATGTCTCGCGAGTTTTCGATGGTTGTGCTCCGTCCGGTGCGATACCATCTGCGCATGACCGCTGGCGGAAGACGATTCGCAGGACCTTCCGGGGAGACACCGCGGCGAGCGGTGCTGGCGGCGGGAATGATCCTCGCGGCCGGGGCGGCGGTGTACCTGAACAGCTTTGCGGGCGTCTTCCTGTACGACGACGCGATAACGATCCTGAAGAACCCGAGCATCCGCAGCCTCTGGCCGCCGTGGGACGCCATGTGGTCTACCTTCGACACGACGTCTACGAGCAGACCGATACTGAACCTCACGCTGGCCCTCAACTATGCGGCCAGCGGCCTGGAGGTCTGGAGCTACCACCTGCTCAACCTGATAGTGCACCTGCTTGCCGGGCTCGCCCTCTTCGGCGTCGTCCGGCGGGCGCTGCTCACCGAGCGCATGAGAGAGCGTTTCGCAGGGGCGTCCTGGTCGATCGCCCTGGTCGTGGCGCTCGTCTGGGTGGTTCATCCGCTCCAGACCCGGTCGGTCACATACATAGTCCAGCGCGGCGAGTCGCTGATGGGACTGTTCTTCCTGCTGACCCTGTACTGCGCGATCCGCGGCTCCTCGCCGCCCCACAGGAGGCGGTGGACGGTCCTGGCCGTGCTGGCCTGCGCGCTGGGAATGGGTACGAAAGAAGTCATGGTCGGCGCCCCGCTGATCGTGCTGCTCTTCGACGTCGTCTTCGGCGGCGAACCCCTGCGAGAGGTTCTCCGGCGTCGCAGGGCCCTTTACGCGGGCCTGGCCGCGACGTGGGTGATCCTGGGTGCGCTGGTCGCGGCCAACCCGCACGGGAGGTCCGTCGGCTTCGGCTTCGCCGGGGTCACCCCCGTGCAGTACGCGATGACCCAGTTCGGCGTGATCGCCCACTACCTCCGCCTGGCGATCTGGCCCGACGAGCTGTGCTTCGACTACGCCTGGCCCATCGCCAGGACTGTGGGAGAGATCCTCCCGTGGGCCGTCTTGATCGCGGGCATGGTCGCGGCGACGGTCTTCGCGCTTCTGCGCCGGTCGGCCTGGGGATTTGCCGGGGCGTGGTTCTTCCTGATCCTGGCTCCCTCGTCCAGCATCCTGCCGATCGTCACCGAGGTGGCGGCGGAGCACCGGATGTACCTCCCGCTCGCCGCGATCGACGCGGCCATGGTCGCCTGCGTGCACATGGCAGGCGTATGCTTTCGCGGACGCCTCCTTCCCCCCGGCCCGAGAACGGCGATGATCGCCCGGATCGCGACCGCATCCCTCGTGACCGCAGTCGTGGCCACGCTCGGATACCTGACCGCCCGGGCCAACACGGACTACCACAGCGAGGTCGGGATGTGGCGCGACGTGGTAGCGAAGCGGCCGGACAACCACGTCGCGCTCCACTCCCTCGGCCACGCACTGGACCGCCGGGACGAGACCGACGAGGCCATCTCCTGGTACCGAAAGGCGCTTCGAGCCAACCCGGACTACCCCGCGGCGCACAACAACCTCGGCTCCGTCCTGATGGAAAAGGGAGAGATCGAAGCGGCCATCGGGGAACTCGAAGAAGCGATCCGACTCGAGCCCGACTACGCCCAAGCCCATGGCAATCTCGGAGTGGCCTACGCGAAGCTGGGCAAGCTGGACCCGGCCGTCGCCTTCCTGGACAAGGCGACCCGGCTCGAACACAACTTCTCACAGGCTGACTGCCACTACAACCTCGGCCTCACGCTCGTTCAGCGGGGAGGGCCCGGAGACGAAGACAGGGCGATCCAGGCCTTCGAGGCGACCATACGAACCCAGCTCTTCGAAGACGCCGCGGCGCACTACCAACTCGCCCTTCTCCTGACCCGCAAGGGACGACGGTCCGCGGCCGTCCGCCACCTCGAACGGGCGCTTGCGATCGAGCCGGACTGGCCCGAGGCGCGCCGCGCTCTCGAAAAGCTCAAGGAGGAATTCAATAGTGGGCTATGACTCTCCGCGCATGGCTGACACGATCGTCTGGAATTGGGCTACACGGGATCGAGAGGGAGGGATGCATGACGCAAACGCCGGTGTCTTCGACCGGAAGGACCGAAACTGGCAAGACCAGCCTGGCCGAGTTGCTGGGTGTGCGCGAGAAACCGATCCGCTGGGGCGGAGTCCTCGCATTCCTCCTGGGCCACTGGATCGCGGGGGTGGTCTGGCTGGTGGTCCTGCCGATCGCCTACGACCAGGATCTGCCCGGATTGGGTGCTTGGATAGGAGAGGCCGTAGCGAGTGCCTTGAAAACCGGCGCCGCCCTGCTGTTTTTCCTGTGGATCAAGAACGAGTTGGGTGCTGCCTTGCTCGCCTCCCTGGCGCACGCCATCGTCTGGCCGCTCGCCAACTGGCTCATCTACGAAGTGGGGGACTTCTACGCCCTCAGGCTCCCGGTCCTGCCCGCCCTCTCGTCATACCTGTTCCTGCTGGTCGGCATGATCCTGGCCCTGCGGGTCATCAAGGTTCCCTGGCTTGGGCTGTGCATCGGGGCCGCGGCCGGCGGTATCGCTCACATCGTCGCCATGTCGCTGATGGGGTTCTGGTACCTCGAGGCGGGACTGCTCAGTTTGCTATCCCTGCTGCAGGCGGTGGTGTTCGCCGGGGTCTTCTGGGGCGCGCTGCAGCTGTTTCCCACCGTCAAGTCATGAGGACTTTCCCAACTCGATACCACGATGACATGCTAGTTCTTAAGACCAGATGAATCGAATGAACTGATTGACAGGATCTGGAATCCACTATCGGATATGGGTATTCCGGATGGCAAGTTGGCGGAGGAATCGGTGTTAATTTAATCACCCCTTCAGCACCCTCTTGATCTCCGCCGACAGCGCCTTCATGTCGAACGGCTTCTGAATGAAGCCCACGGCCCCTTCAACAAGCAGCCCTTCGGCCTTGTCCTCTTTGGCGTAGCCCGACGACAACAGAATTCGGAGATCGGGATGCTCCCGCCGAAGTTCCTCGAACGCCTCCGGCCCATCCATCACCGGCATCACCAAGTCCAGAACAACGAGCCCAAAGTCGCCCTTTCTCTCCCGACAGATTTCCACGGCCTCCTTGCCGTCGCCTGCAAGCACGACTTCGCAGCCCAGCTTCTCCAACATCCGCTTGCCCGAAGTCCGGATCATCTCCTCGTCATCGACCAGGAGGACGGTGCTCCCGGCGGGCACGGGGGTCAGGGTTTCCCATTCTGTTGTCGGCTCACCCTCGTCGGCTTCGATCGCAGGAAGAAGAATCGCAGGAAGAAGAATCGTCACCGTGGTTCCCTCGCCCGGCTCGCTGTCCAGGGTCACCACACCGCCGTGATTCGTGATCGTGCCGAAGACCATCGACAGGCCAAGACCCGTACCGTGACCGGTCGGCTTTGTCGTGAAGAACGGTTCGAAGGCACGATCCCGGGTTTCCTCGTCCATGCCGACGCCGGTGTCGGTCACCTCCAGGCGGACATACCGGCCGGGAGTCATGTCAGGATGGGCCCCAATCTCGGTTTCGCCCAGCTCAGCGTTGTCAGTCGAGATCGTCAAGGTGCCCTTGCCGTGCATCGCTTCGACGGCATTCAGGCCGAGGTTCATCAGGGCGTGAGTCATCTGGCCAGGGTCGCCCTCTACGTGAGCCAGCCCCTTGCCCAGCACCGTCTTGATGGCGATCTTTTTGGGAATCGTTCGCTTCAGCAGCCCCTTGACTTCCTTTGCTATTCTGTTCAGCGAGACGGGTTCCTTGATGTACTTGCCCTTGCGAGCAAAGCCCAACAGGTTGCGGGTCAGGTCACGCCCCCGCCTGCACGCCCCCAGAATCTCTTCGATGTCCTGCCGCCACGGAACACCTGGCTCCACTTCGGACTCGATCACCGAAGCCAAAGCCATGATGGCTCCCAGGACGTTGTTCACATCGTGGGCGACACCACCGGCCAGTGTGCCGATGGCCTCCATCTTCTGGGCTTGCTGGAGTTGGGCTTCGGCTTGTCGCTGCTCCGTGACATCACGGGCGGTGATTTGGACACCGATGGTGCTCCCCGAGGCGTCCTTGACAGGGTGGACGTCGGTCACGAATTCCCAGCCACCGAGTTTCTCTTCAACGGTCTCTGCCTTACCCGTCTCCACAACCCGCTGCAGCATCTCAAGGCGCCATCCGGATTCCTCCGCTGGCATCATGTCCCGCAGGTTCTTGCCGATGAAGTCCTCTGGCTCCCCTCCCAAGACCTCCGCTGCAAACTGGTTTATCACCCGGAGGTTGGCGCCTCCGTCGAAGAACGCAATACCGGCATTGGACGCATCGAGAAGCAACCGGAACCGTTCCTCGCTCTCCCGCAGCGCCTTCTCGGCCTGCTTGCGCTCGGTGATGTCCTCTTGCACGGCTACCCAGCACTGCTTCCTGTCCGGAAGCCGTACCGATCTGATCGCTACCCGGGTGATGAAGCGGGTGCCGTCCTTCCTGCGGTTGCTGACCTCTCCGGTATAGGCACCCTCGCTGGCCAACTGTTCGATGACTTCGGCGACAAATCGGGCGTTCTCCTCCGGTGCAAGGTCGTTCAGCATCGTCACGTTCTTGCCGACCAATCCCTCCTGGGAGTAACCGAATATGGCGTCGAACGCAGGATTGGTGAACAAGATCACACCGTTTTCGTCGGCCACATTAACGCCTTCGGCCATGCTCTCCAGCACCGCTGCCTGTGTGCGGAGGGTCTCTTCCGTCTGCCTACGCTTGGTGATGTCTCGTGTTACGGCCAGGATGGTCGGTTGTCCACCCAACTCGAACATGTGGGCATGGATCTCGACAGGTATCTTTCGTCCGTCCTTGGCCACGTGCAACTGCTCGAAGAGTGCATGCCCGTCTTCGTGGAGCTTCTCGACGGCCTTCCGGGCGACTTCGGGCCCATGCTCCGGATCGTCAATGCTCTCGATGACAGAGAGTTGCAGCAGCTCTTCACGGGAATAGCCAAGCCGCTCGCAAAGCGCGTCGTTCGCCTCCAGCATCCTGCCGGGCAGCCCATCTTCGGTGATTCCGTGCAAGGCGATTCCGTCATCGGCCTTGTTGAAGAGCATCCGGAAACGTTCCTCGCTCTTCCGCACCGCCTCCTCCGCCCGCTTGCGCTCGGTGATGTCGATTGATGAGTGGACAACGCCGACGATCTGGCCACCATCATCCTTGACCGGATTGCTGCAAACCATGAAAGCGTGACCGTCAGGCAAGGTGACTTCGCCTTCGTAGGGCTTGCCCGTCTGGAGAGCCTTGACGGCAGTACAATTGGGGCACGGTTCCTGGAGGTTCTGCACCAGTTCGTAGCAATACCTGCCCACCAGATCGCCTGGGGGGATGTCCCAGTACGCCGACATCGCCAGGTTGGACCAGATGATTCTCATGTCCGGGTCCACGTATTCGATGATAACGTCTTTCATCCCGTTGAGAACGGCATCTTTTTCCCTCTCCGTTCTGGCTAATGCTTCCAAGGCATGCTTGAGTCTGCCTTCGGACGCCTCCACTTCGGCCACACGCCGACGCATCTCGGCCAGTTCTTCGATCAGCTGCTCTTTGGACTTGTCGCCGTCGATCATCGCCGTATTCCCTGTCGCTGACATGCCACAAGGCCCAGTGCCCGTGGAGACGAGACCGAACCCGGGCATCCAACTGAGGGATAGGTATTATTAAGCCGGGATTTCCCATTTGGCTTTCTCTTCAACGCAAAACCTTCCTTTCGGTTGATGATACGCCACCTCCGTACTGTGTCAATGAAACATTTCGTACATGCCAGCCGTTCCTCGGCCTCCAAGAGGCCAGAAAAGGCAGCAATCTGTTGTTGAAAAGGCTTCTTCGCCATGCCGGAACGCCGCGGCTTGCTGCTCCCCGCCTTTTTCAGTGATGCTGAAGGTTAAAGTCGTCATCCCGGCACCGGAAACGGTAAAAAGAGCCTCCGAATCCGCTGGAGGATCGTCGAAAACAGCTCTCGAATCGCATTCCATATCTGGGAAATCCGGGTTAAGAAGTATCTGGGTAGTTCCTTCCTTGGACCACTCATCAAAGAGTGATGGGGGCCGATACACGAACACACAGGCGTCATCATCTTGGTCTTGTCTCTTGAGCAAAGGTGTGAGAGTCTGGATGGGTTTGATTGACAATGGCGGGATTGAATCATGAAGCGTTTTCAGGTCGTTGTCTGTTTCCTCCTGGCCATTCTAGACATCGAAGCGTGGGCACTGGAGAGGCCCGGCAGGCAGGTTTCGCTCGACGGGCAATGGGAGATGGCCCACGACACTGACATCAACACGCCTCCCTCCACCGGTTGGGCGCCGCAGGTTGTGCCCATGCCGATGTTCGGGAACACAGGGCAGGTGGTCTGGTACCGGCGGACCATCCAGATACCGGCGCAGTGGCCGGGTGCCCATATTTATTTCAACGGGATCAAGTACGAGTGCCGGGTCTTGCTCGACGGGCAGGAGGTGGGGCACAGGAGGTTCGGGGGGTACACGCCCTGGGAGGTAGATCTGGGAGGGACCGTTCTGCCGGGGCAGGATCAAGAGCTTCTGGTCGGATGCCGGGACTGGTCCAGCATCTTTCACCATCCGGTGGACCTGGAGACCCTGGCCCAGCAGAGCGAGGACCTCAGACACCTGGTTCCCGACCTGCTCCTGGATCCCATCGGCGGACACTACGGCGCCTTCGGCATCTGGGACTTCGTCACCCTGATCGAGACCTCCAACGTCATGGTAAAGTCGGTGCGGATCACCACCTCGGTGCGGCAGGGAACCCTGTCCGTCAAGGCACGTTTGCGCAACACGACCGGATCGGCGACGACCACCAGCTATTCGTGGGAGATCCGGGATGCCCATGACCTGGTCGTGCTCTCGGGGACAGGGACCAGCGGGAGCATCGATCCCGGCGGGGAGACCGAGGTCAGCGTCCACGACGGCGTCTGGAACGCGGCCAGGTTCTGGTCACCCGAGGATCCCTACCTCTACCGCCTGCATGTGACCGTCACCGGCGATCACGTGGTCGAGCGCTTCGGCTTCCGCGAGTTCTGGACCGAGGGCGCCCGGTTCTACCTCAACGGGAATCCCGTGCGTCTGCTGGCGGCCTCGTCCTGGCCCTACATCACGCCGCTCGACGACGAGACGGTCCGTGGCACCGTCCAGGATCTCATCGACGGGAACGTCAACATCTTCCGCTTCCACACCCAGCCGTGGCGAAGCGTCTGGTACGATACGGCCGACGAGCTGGGCCTTCTGGTGGTCGAGGAGGCGCCGCTGTGGTGCGACGGAGCGGGGACCTATCGGTACGGCGACGATCTATTCTGGGACAACTACCGCGCCACGCTGCAGGGCATGCTGGATCGGCACGGTAACCACCCCTCGCTGGTCATGTGGAGCCTGGAGAACGAGCTGCTGCATTGCGGAGGGCAGCAGTACGATCCGCAACTGGGACAGAAGTTGGGGGACATCGGGCGCTTCATGAAGCAAATTGATGGAACCCGCCCGATCACCTTCGAGTCCGACATGGACCCCGACTCGGCGGCCGACGTGCTCGGCCTGCACTACGCGATAGAGTTCCCGGGGCATCTGAACTGGCCGCAGGACGCCTGGTGGCTCGACTCGGAGATCCCCCATCCCTTCCTCCCGGGAACCTGGCGATGGGACCGGCAAAAACCGCTGTACATCGGCGAGTACATGTGGATGCCCTCGCCCGACCCCCGCCCGCTGAGCATCTTCTTCTCCGACGATGTCTACCGCAATATCTACCTGTACAGGAACAGGACCAAGGCGCTGCTCTGGTCCTTCCAGATCCCGGCGTTTCGGGCCCAGGATCTCTCGGCCCAGAGCCCGTGGACCATCGCCGAGGACACCGCCGCGAACGGGGTCGCAGACCTGAATCCAGGAGAAAACCTGCTATACCAGGTCACCGCCGACGCCTACCGGCCGTTGATGGCCTGGGATCAGGAGGTCTCCTGCCGCTTGTACTCGGCCGAGTCCTCGAAACGACGCATCTGGGTCTTCAACGACTCTCCAGCAGCGCTCGGCTCCGCCGAACTGGTGGTGGAGCTGGGCTCATCTTCGCAACGGATCACGATCAGCACACCGCCCGCCACCTCGCAGAGCTTCGAAGTGACGCTGGACGCGCCGAGCGAGGACGCGAAAACGGAATTGCCACTCAGGCTGGAGATCCGCGAAGGCGATCAGACCGTATTTTTTAGTGAAAAGGAGTGCTCCGTCTGGCCCCGGGCCCGGCCGTCGCTGCCCGCCGACGCCCGGGTGGGCCTCTTCGATCCCTCGGGGAGCACCCGTTCCTTGATCGAATCGCTCGGAGTGAACTACATCGCAGTGGAAGCCATCGATCAACAGCCCCAGAACCTCGACCTGCTCATCCTCGGCGAGGACAGCTTCCCACAGCCCGCAGTGCCGCAGGTGGGTCCCCTGCATCTTCTCGATGCCAACAATTTGATTGCCCCCGCGCGCGACGGAGCCACCGTCCTCGTGCTCGCGCAGTCGGGCGACGGCTCATCGACTCTCGGCCTGGCCCCGGTGGTTCATCCCCGCCGTCCCCTTCACCCCATCCTGTCCGGGCTGCAGCCCGAGGATCTGAGGCACTGGCAGACAAGCGGCCCCATGGTAGAACTTCCGCTGCCCAAGCCCTATAAAGGCGTGTCCCGCATCGTCGTGGACCTGGCCGATCAGAACGGGCTTCAGTACGCGGGCGTCCTGGAAATGCCAATTGGCCTGGGCCGCATCGTGTTCTGCCAGATCCCGCTCGTTCTGGCCTCCCAGACCGAGCCCGCGGCGCGGAAGCTGCTTTCCAACTTGGTCGAGCACGGCGCCACCGCCCCGGCGGAGGACCCGGCCATGCTGGGGATTCTGGGCGGCGGTTTGAATCCGTGGTTCCGGGAGAACCTGGTTGGGTTCGTCGATCTCGACGCAGGAGAAACCACGCTCGCGTGCCCGGACATCGTGGCGGCCGCCGGCGTCATCGAAAGCAACACGCTCAAGGAGCTGACCGATCGGGGCGTGACCGTCCTGCTGAAGCACCCGGACGATGCGGCTCTCTCGACCGTCGAGGGGCTGACCGGTGCGCTGGGCCTGAAGATTCGCGAGCGGCCCGCCTATCCTCTCTATTCTATCGACGGGTTCGAAGAGACCCGGGGGCTCTGCGGCGAGGACCTCTACTGGCTCGGCCCTCGCTCCCACGACTGGCGTCATCCCACTTCCCTGGCAGGCGGGATCTGCGACGCTCATTTCGTCAGGGACTTCGATCCGGCCGCGGCCACACAGATCAACGGCGCCGATCTGGATCACGGGCAGGGCGCAGCCCCGCAGGGACAGGCGCTGAACTTCTTCGCCAACGCCGCGGCCACGACCACCATGGATATCACCGACCCGGGCGCGACCATACTGGCCTTCGAGGCCCAGGGTACGCCCTGCGACGGTGAATGGCCACTGATGGTGATCCTGGTGGACGGGGAGGCCTTGGGCACGCACCTGGTGGCCTCCGGAGTGCCCGAGATGTACGTGAACGAAGTGGAATTATCCATCGGCGCCCACACGCTGCTGGTCGCCTTCATAAACGACGCCTGGAATCCCCCCGAGGACCGCAACCTCCTGCTGCACCGGGTCCTGTGGAAGAAGGACACCGAGCCGCCCCGGGCACAAAGGCTGACCGAGCCCGCCGCCCTGGCCAAAGTCGACATCGGTTCCGGGACCCTGCTGCTGGACCTGATTAACTGGGACACCGACACGACCCACCCGGTCCAGTCCCAGCGGATCGGAGCGACACTGCTTTCCAATCTGTCGGTGCAGTCTGCTCCGGATCTCACCCTCGACATCGAGGCCGAGGAAATGGAGCCCGTGGATCTGGTTTTCACCTCTGTGGTTGAAGGGTTCGTCAACCTGGGAGACGACGGCTCCCTGAAGTATCGGGTGGAGTTCCTCCAGGCCGGCCCGTACGAATTCACCGTAAAAGCGCTGGGTACGCCCTTCCACGGCGTCTACCCCCGCCCGGCCGTCGCCGTGGACGGGGCCGAGATCGGCAGGTTCGATGTCACCGGCGAGCCGGCCGAATACGCGATCACCGCCGACGTGGCCCGGGGTGCACACGATGTGGAGATCGTCTTCGACGACGACGTCTACGAGCCCGGGGGAGACGATCGCAACCTGTACGTGGACTTTCTCCGCATCGGCTGGATCTCGGGAGCAACGCGCCAGCCCATCGCCAAGCTCCAGGGCCCGCAGCAGGCTCACGTCGGCGAGGATGTGACCTTCTCCGCCGTCTGCTCGGTGGGAGAAGGCGCGCTGACCTTCGTCTTCGACTTCGGCGACGGGGCACCCTTGCACACGACCGACCAGCCCGAGGCCACCCACGTGTACACGACGACGGGGGAGTACCTGGTGCGTCTCTGGGCGTCCGATTCCTTCGATCAGGTGGCCGTCGACGGGCTCGTGCTGACCGTTATCGGCGGGGACCAGGACGGCGGCACCGACGGCGGAATCGACGGCGGCGACGCCGGCTCAGACAAAGCGGGCAAGCCATCCAGCGGCTGCGGCTGCTCCTTGAGCGCCCCCCATCAAGCCTCGCCCCTGCTCATCCTGTTGGTTCTGCCTGCTCTGGCCCGCAGAAGGCGGAATGAGAAAAGACCTGACACCACTACCAGCAGGAATACTGGAGAACCCGCCGGACTTCCTGGAAGACGGCCTCCACATCCAGCAGGCCGTTGGGCCCGGCGTGTTCCACGCCCTCGAACTCGATGTTCTCGGCGCCTTCGAGGTATGAGGAATCGTTCGGCACCACGTCGTCGGCCGTGCCGTACATGGAGACCCAGTGAAGGTCTCCCGGAGTGGCCGGCTCCTCGTTGAGCTGGGTGATGTAGTCCCCCCACTGGCACAGCTCCTGCCAGACGCACACGTTCAAGAAGTCCGGGGCCAGGCACGGCGACAGCAGTCCGTGATGCTGTCCGCCCAGGGTGACGTAGGTGTTGACTTTCTCCACGCCGCCGAGGTTCTTGACGTAGTAGCGCGAGCTGAGTGTTCCCATGCTGTGGGCGACGAGATCCACACGAGGCTGGCAGGTCTGCTCCAGCACCGACTCGACCAGCTGGCACAACCGCTCGGCGTTGTCCACGTTGCAGCCCCAGGCCGGGTCCTCGGCCTCGAAGAAGAACAGGTACTCGTCCGGCCAGCCGCCGGCCACCATCCGGCCGGCCATGGTGTCGAAGTTGGCCGGTTCACCTTTGATGCCGTGGACGAACACCACCGGACGGATCAGGGTGCATTCAGGCCGCACGGCCTCGCATTCGCCGGCGCGGCACTCGAACTCCGTCACGCAGGGGTCGGGATCATCCCCCTGGCAGAGGGTGCCGTCCGGCAGCGGTCCGTACTGGCATCCTTCCGGGGACCAGCCCACGGCCTGGCTGCACGGCTCGGTCGGGACGCACACCTCGTCCAGGTGGAGGCATTCGCTGCCGCCTGGCGGAAGTCCGAATCCCGGGCTGCAGGTTCCCACCGGGACACAGGCCCCGTCCCCGCCGTCGTGGAAACCGGGTGCGCACACGCAAAGACCTTCCAGGCACTCGGTGTTGGGCGCCTGGCAGGTCGGATCGCAGCCGGCCTCGTCCGTGGGCAGGTATTCATCACCCGCGTCGGCGGGGTCTCCGTCGGTCGTCTGGTCGCCCGCGTCGGTCGATCCGTCGCCCCCGGACGTCGAGCCGGAGCAGCCGGCCATGGAAAGGCCGACGACGATTACGACGACGACGAAGAAGAATGACGGCCGCTGCATCAGTTTCCACAGCCTCCATCCGCGAAGTCGGGCACCGAGCCGGTGAAGAACCGGGCAGTGTCGAAGGGCGGATCGTCCCTTTCCCGCAGCAGCTCCAGCGAGCCGGTCGAATCCCGCAGGTGAGCGTGGAACAGGGCGGTGGCGTAGTGGTTTATGACCGGGTGGGCCTGTTCCCAGGGGAGGATAACCGGGTAGGGGCCGTGCGTTCGATCCAGCTCCGCGTCGCGGACGGTGTTGGTGGTCACCAGCGGCAGGTCGGCGGCCATGAAGGCCTCGTACTTGTCTCCCAGGGACTCCGGCGTAACCTCGGCCTTGGCGTCGTACGACCAGAACGGTCCGTCCGCGGCGGCCTGCTCCGCCGGGTACCAGACCTCGGTCAACAAGGTGCGCGGGGCGCCGGTGTCCGGGTCGGGCCGGGACTCGTCGACCAGGGTCACCGTCCTGACCCCCACCTGGAAGGGCCCGGGCTGCATGGGATCCGGGGCCGCGTCGGGTCCCGCCGGCTCGAACGGAAGGCCGGCTGTCCCTCCCCCGCTGGAGGAACAGCCGCAAAGCAAGATCGCCACCAGGATGGCGCTCCAGGACAACTCTTGAACTCTCGGAAACATGGCTAATCCTATCCCATATGGGCGTTGATGCACATATTTGCCAAGATCGCCGGTCGTTCTTCAGGCCATCGCCCGCCGTAGCGGGCTATGGCCCGCGAAGGCAGGTAAATAGGAAGTCGGATGTCATATGACAGCCCCACGATACACCACGATACAGGCGTCTACTGCAGCTCGAACACTCCCAGCATCCCCTGGCTGCCGATCGCATCGCCGACGATGAGCCCCTCGCAGGTCTCCCCCGCAGGTCGGTGCCTGGTTCTCCGGATTGACGACGAGGGTGACCTGGGCGCTGGCCACGTTGTTGCTCGGGTCGCGAACCTCGAGCACCACCGTGTGGGCCTCGGGCGTGAACGAGAAGTCGCATTGGGTGCTGCCGTCCGCCTCGGCGGCTGCCTCGCATACCACCTCGGTCTCGAGCAGCCAGGTCACGTCGAGGTCGGTCTCCACCACGGCGTCGGAGTGGACGGAGCCGCTGACGGTGGTGACCACGCCCTCGTCGACCACGTCCCCGTCCGCGTGGGAGGTGATCTCGGCCTCGGGCTCGGACTCGTGGTTCGAGAGCGTCTGGTCCTTGCAGCCGACCAGGAGCGACAACCACAACACGGCTAGGGTGAATAGCTTTCGGATTCTAGTTCATCAAGCTTTCATACAGTTCCACGAGCTGTTCGCCGGTTCTCTCCCAGGTGAAGGCCTTGACCCGTTCCTTGCCTTTTTTGATCAGCTCCGCCTGCAAGGATTCATCTTCGAGGACCCGGGCCATGGCCGCGGCTAGCGCGCCGGTGTCGTAGGGATCGACCAGAACCGCGGCGTCGCCGGCCACCTCGGGCATGGCGGTGAGGTTTGAGGCCACCACTGGTCGTCCCCGGGCCATGGCCTCCAGAATGGGCAGGCCGAAGCCCTCATGTTCCTACCACCTTGACCGAACGAAGTACAGACGATAAGCTGTCCGGCACACAGAAAAAAGGAGAAACCGGGATGCTCAAGCGCCACGAACAAAATCCGCTGGTTCGACCCGGCGACGTACGGCCTAGTTCCGAGGAGTACGAGGTAGTGGGGGCCTTCAACCCGGGAGCGGTCCGGTTCAATGACGAGATCATCCTGATGGTGCGCGTGGCCGAACGGTGTCCACCCGGTGGGGCGTGCGGAGCACGGGTCAGGATTCCCATCTACCGGTTCGGAAAAGAGGGCCCTCGACCGGATGTTCTAGAGTTCGATACCAGCGACCCCGACGTCGAGTTGAAGGATACCCGGTCCATCCTTTACAAGGATCGTGAGTACCTCTCCTCCATGAGTCACCTCCGGATGGCCCGCAGCCGGGACGGGATCAAGTTTACCGTCTCGCCCGAACCCACTCTTTTTCCGGACAGCCCGGCGGAGGCGTACGGGCTGGAAGACGCCCGCATTTCCAGGGTGGAAGATACCTACTACATCAACTTCACGGTGGTCTCACGAGACGGGTGGTCCACCGCTCTGGCTTCGACCAAAGATTTTAAATCATTCAGGCGCCTGGGCATCATATTCCATCCCGAGAACAAGGACGCCTCCATCTTCCCCGAAAAGATCGGCGGCAAGTACTTCGCACTCCACCGGCCCAACAACTCGGTCTTTGGCAAGCCTTCCATCTGGATCAGTGAATCCGAGGACCTGCTCCACTGGGGTTACCATCGCTGCATACTCATGCCGCGGGAGAACGAATGGGAAGCAGAGAGAATCGGCGGAGGTCCACCTCCCATAAAAACCGAGCGTGGGTGGTTGGAAATCTACCACGGCGCGAGTCACAAGGGATATGCGCTGTACGCGCTGCTTCTGGACCTCGAAGACCCCGCCAGGATCCTGGCACGAGGCAGCCAGCCCCTGTTATTTCCCGAGGCGGAGTACGAACGACAAGGCTTTTTCGGCAATGTGGTCTTCTGCAACGGAGCCGTTGAGCAGGACGGCAAGCTGTACATATACTACGGAGCCGCTGACGAAACCTGCTGCCTGGCCACAACCACCGTAGAGGAGATTCTTTCGCTACTCTGACCCTCTGTTTTTCTTCTGTTTCTCTTCACCTCGTGTGGGTAGATTGCTGTCAAGTATTATGTTCGTAATGCACCTACGTCCCCCTCTCCTGCAGTTGACGTGGGCCAATTCGAATGCTCTATTTCCTCGGTGGAGATGTGTGAACCAAGAAGATGGCCGTTGGAATGCCTACGGTCTTTCAATGGTCCTATGTCGAGAGGATTGAGATGCCAGCACCCAAGCAATTGTTCGACAGCCGGCAGGCGACGGCAGAGGCTTTTGCACGCCACGTCTCGCCTGGCAAAGTCGCCCTGTACCAATCCTACGGTCTGGATGTGATCATCGGCGAACGTGGCAGCGTCTACTTCAAGGATGGCTTTTCGGACCGGGAGCTGCTCAACTGCCACTGCAACGGCGGCGTTTTCAATCTGGGACACCACCACCCGCAAGTGGTGGCCGCGGTGAGAGAGGCACTCGAGATCTTGGACATCGGCAACCATCATCTCATCTCAGGTTTTCGCGCTCGGCTGGCCCAAAGGCTTTCGGCCACGACCGGTCATCATCTCGAAGGCGTGGTCTTCGGCGCCGGCGGCGGCGAGGCCGCCGACCTGGCCATCAAGGTGGCTCGAGGCGTCACCCGCCGGCAGAAGGTCGTCTCGGCAGTGGGCGGCTATCATGGACACACCGGCTTGGCACTGGCAACCGGGGATCCGCAGTACCGCGACCTTTTTGGAGTCAATCCTCCTGGATTCGTCCAGGTTCCATTCAACGATCTGGCGGCGCTCGATCGGGTAGTCGATGACGAGACCGCTGCGGTCATCCTGGAACCGGTTCCAGCCACTCTGGGCATGCCCATGCCCAATGAAGGCTATCTGGAGGGTGTCCAGAAGCTCTGCAGGGGACGAGGGGCCAAGTTCATTGTTGACGAGGTTCAGACCGGGCTCGGGCGTACGGGCAGAATCTGGTGCTACCAGCACCACGATCTGGCGCCCGACTTTCTGCTCACCGGCAAGGGACTCAGCGGAGGCATCTATCCGATCACTGCGACCTTGATGACCCGCGAGATGCATGCGCTGTTCGACGAGCACCCCTTCATCCACATCTCGACATTTGGCGGGGCGGAGCCGGGCTGCGTGGCAGCCTTGACCGTCCTCGACATCATCGAGAGGCCCGGCTTTCTCGATCGGGTCGACGAGGTTTCCGGCCGTATCAGTGAGGCATTTGCGCCGTTTCCCTTCGAACTGCGACGGTGCGGCCTAATGATGGGTTTGAAGTTCGGCGCGGAAGGTGCGGCCATGGTCATGACAAAGGCGTTCTACGACGCGGGCGTATACTGCCTATATGCAAACAACGACACATCCGTGCTCCAGTTCTTGCCGCCGCTCGTCATCAGTGATGCGGAACTGGACGACCTTTTCCGCCGCGTCAACAAGGTTTTTTCATGACCGGGTCTTTGCCACAGGATGAGCTTGCGGCACTCGATGCACAGGTGGAACGGGCCCTGGCCACGGGAGATCAGACGGGCATCACTGTCCTTGGATGCGGGGAGATCTCTTGCATCGCGCTGGCAAGATCGAAAGCGGGCGAGTTTGCCTGCAAGCGGTTGCCGACCTTCGAGAATCAGCAGAGCCTGGACAACTACAAAAGCTGTTTCGAGCTTTACCTGAAAAGGCTCCAGGAGCATGGAGCACAACCGGTAGAAAGTGAATTGCGGACGATCCCTCGAGAGGATGGGCGCATCACCGCATACTGCATTCAGCCGGCGCTGCCCTCCGGGTGCTTCGGGCACCGCTACCTGACGGTCTGTGATCCGGAAGAAGCCCTGCGCTTTGTCGACCTGGTGCTCGATTCGATCCTCCAGTGCACGGGAGAAACCCTGGGCCTGGACGGCCAGATGTCCAACTGGGCACTCCACGATGGCAAGCTTTTATACATGGATGTGACAACACCGCTGATGCGGGATGCCCAGGGTAGAGAACTCCTGGATACGGAGTTGTTCATGAAATCTCTTCCCTGGGCGCTGCGTGGACTGGTGCGGCGCTTTTTCCTGGGAGAGATCATCGACAAGTATTACCTGCCGCGCGGCGTGATCCTGGACATTCTGGGAAATCTCCTGAAGGAAAACCTGGCGAAGCTCATACCCACCTGCCTTGAGCAGGCCAACGTACGGCTGCCTGAAGCCATCCAGGAGTCGGAAGTACACAGGTACTATCGAAGTGATGCCAAGATGTGGGCTTTGATGCAAAGGCTGCGCCGGGCGGATCGTTGGTGGCAGCGCAGGATCCGCCGCCGGACATACCCGTTTCTGTTGCCCGGAAAGATATCCAGGAACCTGTGAGCAAGTCAATGTGTGACATGATCGTTGTTGTCAGGCCTGGGCCCCCGGATCTGTTACGCACCCAGCAGCGTCGCTGGGCTTGACTCGGAAAGCTGAATCGTGGCGTTCGAGGTATCGAAGGACGCGCCTGCGCAGCCTGGACGATGGCCTGTACCGAGCACTGCCCGGGGTTTGCGAGCACCTTGTCGGTGAACGACGCCTTCACCGGAACCCAGCTCGTCGCTCCGGCGGCCAGTTCCACCGTCGTGTGGGCCGGTACGGCCCAGCCTTCGATCGATATCTCCAGGTCCACTTCCATGGGCAGGGTGGTGCGGTTTTCCAGCTCGATCTTGCCCAGGCCGACCTTCTGGTAGCGCTGGTACTGGCTGGGAAAGACGGGCTGGAAATCGGCCGCGCGGATTACGATGATGGCCAGGTCCCCGGGCGAGCCGGTGGTCGTTCCGACCGGGTACAACAGCATGCTGATCTTCTCGTGCTGGCCGGGAATCGAGAGCTTCAGGTCGGTGGCGGTGTAAGGTCGAGATCGGCGCGGGCTGCCAATTCTACTGGTTCCTGGCGCGGGACTCGACCGACGCGCGCCACGTCTACTAGGCAATTGGACATGAAGACAGCTCCTGTGTAGTATCATCACATGCCAGTTGTTTTCAGATACAAGGGCTACCGGTTCTTTTTCCACTCAAACGAGGGGAATCCGAGGGAGCCCTTGCATATCCACGTTCGCAAGGGCGAAGCAGTCGCAAAGTTCTGGCTGGAGCCGGTGCCCGGCGTAGCCGAGGCGTATGGCATGAAATCGCATGAGCTCCGCGAACTGCTCGTCGTGGCGATCGAAAAAAAAGAGATCAGAGATCATCGAGGAGTACTGGAATGAGCACTTTGCTAGCTGAGGCCTTGGCCAGGCATATCTGGTTCGACGATGACACGATGTGGGTGGACCTCGCGGACGGGCGTCAGCTCGGCGTCCCGCTCGCTTACTTCCCGCGCCTGCTACGGGCGACGCCTGAAGATCGCGAGAAGTACGTCATCAGCGGAGGCGGAACGGGGTTGCATTGGGACGACCTGGATGAAGATATCTCCGTTCCTGATCTTCTGATTGGCGTAGGCGATCGGACGCGAAAGGCATCCTGATCTGCCCGATCGAGGATGCCCTGCGTGCCTAGGGCCGCGGCTTCTTGCGGGGACGGGGCGGGCCTCGCCGCGCACCACCTCGAAGAACAGGTCGCCGGTCTCCGGGTCCACCGTAAACAGCGTGCCCGCGCTGGTCTTGAGCACTCGCATGGCGCGGGTCAGGAACCTTCCGAGGATGCG
>SDBT01001967.1_pt1 | contig 36673 bp, 36 predicted proteins | sample 2277101 | NCBI WGS metagenome assembly SDBT01 (sample SAMN10404973, study PRJNA504765) | marine sediment metagenome | isolation source: marine sediment core GS10_PC15, 103 cmbsf | place: Arctic Ocean: Southern Knipovich Ridge | collected 2010 | reverse complement strand
AAAAAAAAAAAAACGAAAATAAAAGTAGAACGTAGAAGAGATTAATATGTGGAAAAATGGCGGCGCAATATCGTCCGACAAGGCAAGGAACCCCAGCCCGGCTAACAAAGCAAAATCTGTGGCCGTAGATGTGGTCCTTAGCTGGAGGCCGGGAGAAAATGCAGCCAAGCACGGTGTGTACTTCGGTACTGATTCTGACGCTGTAGCCAATGCTACCAATCCAAACGCCTTGCCGGGCAGGGGGCGACAGGATGCTAACAGCTATGACCCACCTGAAGACCTTGAGGGAGGTAAGACTTACTACTGGCGGATTGATGAGGTCAATGAATCCAACACCTGGAAAGGCAATGTCTGGAGCTTTTCTACGAAAAGGATAAGAAAGTAGCATTTTGACGTTGTGGTTGTGGACTAAAATGGGGCCTGACAACTTCAGCGACAACCGAATATATAGTGCGGTAACCCGACGGGTAAGTCAGTAAGTTTTACTTGAGCAGCTTGGGTTGAGAAGAAACCCGGAGCGCGACAAGAAGTCGGGATAACCAAATTCGAAGTGCAGAGGCTTTGCAAAGGGCTTATGCGCTTAAAATAAAAACTTATAATGCTTGGTCGAAACGTGACCGTGCCATAACGGCAGTTCAAAGCCGCAATGTTGTGGTGCAGGTTTTCTTTAACCTAAGTGGGTGGTGTTTACAATCAGCTGGGCTGCTGGCGGTGGAGCCGTTCTGGGTCGGTTACAAATTAAACTGTTTTCAGGCACAACTCCGGTCAAGGTAATCGCATTCGCAACCTATTTTTGCCGTTCTTTGGAGCGTTTCCCTCTCAACATCACCGCACCCAAACCGAGCAGCAAGAGTATGGCTGGCTCACGAACTATAGCAAGACTGTGCCACCAGCCACGCGCAATGGCAACAAGGTCCTTACCTGCAGGCACGTCGAACTGATGGTATTTGTTCCAGCCCCACGCTCCAGCCAAATCATCGGACTTGAGAGCAAGACTGTGGTAGCCACCAGCCGCAACGGCAACAAAGTCCTTACCTGCAGGCACGTCGCACTGGCCGTATTTGTTCCAGCCCCACGCTAATATGGAACCGTCGAAATTAAGAGCAAGATTGTGGAACCCACTACCCGCCATGGCAGCAAAGTGGTTACCTGTAGGCACGGGCTGGTGGTATTTGTTCCAGCCCCACATTACAGCCGAACCATTGGACTTAAGGGCCCGGCTGTGCCAAAAGCCACCCGAAATGGCAACAAAGTCGTTGCCTGCAGGCATGTTGCACTGGCCATAGGTATTGTTGCCCCACGCCACCAGCGAACCATCAGACTTAAGAGCAAGACTATGGTAGCCGCCACCGGCAATGGCAACAAATTCGTTACCTGTAGGTACGCCGCACTGGCCGTAGTCGTTCCAACCCCACGCTACAATTTGCCCCGCAAAGGCCGATTCCAAAACCCAAGGAGCCACCAAAAACAAAACTACCATCGGCAAAACAAAAACAGCCTGTTTTTCCATTTTTCATCACCTCCTCAAAAGCTGCCCAAATTATGGGGTACCTGATACACACCGATACCCCTGGAAGAGCTGCACAAACTCAAGAAAAGAGTTGCACTTTATTTCTCCTCCTTTCAGTGCCTTTGGAAACGGAAAAAGGCGGTCTACTCTTATTATACGCTCGTCAAGCGACAAATCAAGGAAAAAGGAAAAAAGATACCATAAATCGAACTCCATAAAATATGCGTTTTTTGGGTAAAAATAGGGTTAAGGTAACTCTACCGGCCTATTCCACGCACATAGGATTATTCTGGCTAAGCGAACTATAAAAATGGTATAATAGATTACTGGAAGCTGGTTGTCATAGCGCTGTTTATCGGAAATAATGAATATAAATTCGCCTATCGCGCGATGACCCGAGCGGATGGCCGGTTAGCAAATCTGCTTGGAGAGCTTATGAGTGAGACATTGAAGAAAAAGCAACCTCTGCCATGGTGGCGCCGTATATTGCTGGGATTGGTGCTGATAGCTATGGCGCTGCTCGCCGCCTTTATGCTGATAAGCTACTTGGCGGAAAGGCAATTGGGTGCTGAGATTGTCAGAATCAGCCAGGCAGGTGAGCCGATTACATTTCTTGATTTGCAGGCCGAGCTGGAGCCGAGCAGCACAGGTGAGGATGCATCTGCCTACTACGCCGAGGCACTGAGAAGCATACGTCCGGACGACTTAGAAAATTTGATGCGTGTTAATATTTTCTACCGGCGAAATATGCTATCTCTGCCGGCAAGTCAATTCCCCGGCGATGTACGTGAGGAAATCACTCAGAATCTGGCCAACTTCCAGCCGGTGCTGGAAAGATTCGACAAAGGGGCAAATCTGCCTTTATGCCGCTTTGATATCGGCATCGAACAGGGGATGCAAGTTTACCAAACTCGTTTGCGCCACGTGCGAACAGCCGTCGCTTTGTTATCTCTGCGAACGTTGCACCTGGTCCTGCACGGTGAAGATGATGCCGCGGTGAACTCGGTGATAAGCGTATTGAAAATGATACGCATATTTGACCCGCACCCGACTATGGCCCTGCATGGGGCCAAGACAGCGTCCGTAGGTCTGGCGTGTGAAGATATCTGTCTAATCCTGGAACTTGCTCGCCCCTCAGAGAAATCACTGGCGAAGCTTCAGAAGATACTGTCGGAAACGATTCCGGCGAATGTTCTGGAGAGGATGTTTTTCGCCGAACGAGTCTACCGGATAGAAACTGCCAGGAATTTGATACCTGAAAATATGGTGTTGCGGTTTCTACAGGATAAAGCGCCGGATTTGCCGGAACGGTTACCGCTACCAGCTTCTCGCCGGGGACGGCTGCTGGTGCGGCATAAATCAGCCCAGTACTTGCGCGAGATGGCCCAGCTAATAGCTGCTGCGCGTCGTCCCTGGCCGGAGCCGCTGGATATAATAGTTGGTAATGGGAACGAGTCGACGGAAAAATCCAGCGGGCTCATCTCAAGTGCAGCTGTGTTTGTTCGCTTCACCGGCGAAACCCTTGCTTCCGTGCGATGTACCATTCTGGCCATTGCAATCGAACGCTACCGCCGTTCCCACGGTGAATTGCCCGGCTCTTTAGATGAGCTCTTTCCCATTTATATCGATTCGATGCCGTTGGACCCATTTACAGGTAAAAAGTTACTGTACAGCTGCGATAGAGAAACTTATGTAGTATACAGCGTTGGTATTAATCGGCAGGATGACAACGGTTCCATAATACCCGAGGCTGACCAGAAGAGTTCGCAGGACCGCGGCCTTCGCATCCGTTTTCACAAACCTGAATAGGCAGCGAACCGCTTCCGGCCGGGCGTATTGCGGGTCGGAACTGCCGACGGCCTTGGTCTCTCGCTGTTAATGCCGGATGTGCCAAAATCAGCAATCCATTTCCATTATTCGCTACCCACAACTACAATAGTCAGGTTTACTTCTCCCGTATCCTTCACCCGGCTTGCCGGCTTTTTGGTCGTTTTTTCACTCGAAGTCAAGACCGGCTTCGGTATGGTTATCAAATTGCCCCTTCTATCATCGATGGCAGCCAACACCTCCCTGCCCGGCAAGAGTTTGGCCATATTGTTCAAAACGGCAAAATCCTTTGCCACTTTGACACGTTTTGGCAGACTATCCTGATTAACAATTTCGGCAATCTGGCCAGCATTAATTCCGCCAACCACTACTCGCTCACCGAACTGGTCGGTCTCAACGAATAGCGTTGCAGAATCTAATCTTTGCCATATATTTTCCAAATTGGCCAAAAGCAAATTTAATCTCTGCCGGCTGCAGCTAACAGCATATACGCCCTGGTCCCGCTGGTTTCTTGGGCCGATGCAATCTTCTAAAAGACCATTATCCTCAATTGCCCTGTTGATAAATGCGCTAACCGCAATCAAGGCATTTGTCTTCAATTCAAGCCTGCCGGTAAATTTTGTCGTAGCCGGACCGGCCCTGACAATTGATTTTTCAGCAGTTACCACTATGCTCGGCTTGAGGCTTTCAATCTCAATTTTTCTGGCCAGCCGCCGGTCATCAACAGCAACGGGCCTCTCTGTGCCGCTCTGCGGTGCAACAATCGTGTAAATCACCGCCGCCAAAATAGCTACCAGCCCAATCATAGCAGCGGTAGCCAAAACATTGCGAACCAGTAAATGCCTCGCTCCTTTCCGCTCATCGAAGTGTACAGGTTGCCGAGCCAACATCGCTCCTCTTTGCAGCGAAGCTTTTATCTGCTCGGCCATCCCAGCCGGAGCCTTGGCATGAGGCAAAGAACCAACCAGCACCTTACACTTTTGCAGCTCACGCAGCCGGTTTGCGATTCGCACATCGTGTAATATCAGCCGTTGAACCTCAATCCGCTGCCTTTGCGTCAGCTCTCCATCAATAAGACTATTCAGCAATTCATCGATATTTGGCTCTTCTCTCTGGTTCATTGCAAAATGGCCTCCATAATCTCTCTGAGACTGCCTCTGGCCCTGCTCAGTCTGCTTTTGACCGTGCCCAGTTCGATATCCAGTGTCTTTGCAACCTGAGCATAATTCATACCTTCAATATCCCGCAGGACAAGCACCGCCCTTTGCGCATCGTCCAATTTCATCAGCGCTGCCATAACTATTTCGCACAGCTCCTTGTTCGCAGTCACCACAGCGGGGTCAGGCGAGCTATCATCGCTCAAAAACTGCTTCAACACCTGCCTTGCCTGCCCGTTGTGTTCATTGTCCTCAGCATCCAGCGACCTATACCCGAGCCCAACGTTTCTCTGGCAGTAATTCAAGGTCAGATTAACGGCTATTCTGAACGCCCAGGTATAAAAGCCGCTTCTGCCCTCGAATTTATCTATATTCTCTATTACTTTGACAAACGTTTCCTGGGTAAGTTCCGCAGCATCGTCGGCGTTTGCACATATTTTCAATATGACGTTATAGATGCGATTCTGATACTTAAGTATCAGCCTTTCGGCCGCCTCAGAATCGCCCCGTCGCCACTGCTCAACTAACACGGCATCATCAATGCTGATATTTACCGCTTCTGTCACGGCTTTTCTCCTCAATTAGACCAACATCAGCCCAAAAGGTTCCCGTAAAAAATAAACAAAAAACGGGACTAAACCACAGGATATAATCGCAGATTAACCTTTTTGGGTCAATTTAATTTAACCAGGCGGGCAAATACAGAGTGCAGTTACTGCCTGTAGTATAAAATGATAGAAGCAAAATCTACTTCCATAACAAGATACCCGCAGGAAAATTACTCGATATGTTTAAGGAGAAAATCGGCCGACAGCCGTTTGCCGTTAGCAGTTAAGCAGGTTGCCTGCAGAATGTAGCTCCGGGCCCCCTCCGGCTCGAAATCCAGATTGAATTCGTAGACCCTTAAAAAATCCCGCCAGTAATTGTTATTTTCAACCGCATCGGTCAAATCAATATCAGGCCAGATAACAATTCTTTTGCCCTTTGGCTCAGCAGAGCGCGGAACTTTTTCGTATAACTCAAACCTGAATACCCCAGGCATCTTTTTCTGACAATCAAATGAGTCCAGCAAACTCACGTAGACCTTTATCTTTGCTCCCTCTTCAACATCACCGCCGCGAATAAATTCAGTTAACGGCATAATATCTATTTTAACCGGCGCATATGACATATATGCAGCAAGCAGATTAGAACCACTATCAATCGGAGAAGGTGACTCAGCAGTTACCAGCTCACAGCCGGCCCCGACCAAAAGCAAAACAAAGAGAAATATCTGAGCTATTACCGCAACCGTTTTCATAAACTATAAATCATCATCGAGCATATGACCGAGATGGCGTTTTTTTGCTCGCAAATAATCAATATTGTGCTTGCCGGGCTTGGCCCTTAGTGGTATCTGCTCTACAATCTTTATGCCATAAACCTCAAGCCGACTTATCTTCTTGGGATTATTGGTCAGTATCCGTATTTTACTCAAACCCAAATCGCGACAGATTTGAGCACCGATTCCATAGTCTCGCTTGTCAGCCATAAGACCCAGCTTCAGATTGGCCTCGACCGTGTCAAGGCCCTGCTCCTGAAGTTTATAAGCTCGCAGTTTGTTCATCAGACCGATGCCTCTGCCCTCCTGCCTGAGATAAATCAAAGCCCCTTTGCCGGACTTCTCAATCATCTTCATTGCGGTTACCAGTTGATAACCGCATTCGCATCGCTGCGAATGAAACAAATCCCCGGTCATACATTCCGAATGCACCCTCACTAACACCGGTTCGTCGTGTTCGATAGGTTTGCCGTTCTCACCAAGCAGCCCGACATCACCCTTGCACAATGCCAGATGCGGCTCCGGAGAAGTTATGCTCTCATAACCAATCAGCTTAAATTCCCCGTAGTCAGTAGGCAAATTTACACATTCAACACGCTTGATTTGGCTCTCACGCTGCAGACGATATTCCACAAGCTTGGCGACCGAAACAATTTTAAGATTGTGCTTTTCGCAGAATTTCAACAACTGCGGCACTCGCGCCATTGAGCCGTCATCGTTCATAATCTCACAGATGACACCGGCCGGCGCCAATCCTGCCAACCGCGCCAAATCAACAGCCCCTTCGGTCTGACCCGCTCGCACCAGCACCCCACCTTCACGTGCACGCAGCGGAAATATATGGCCCGGACGAACAAGGTCGCTGGCTTTTGACCCTTCTGTAATTGCAACCTGGATTGTCCGTGCCCTGTCGGCTGCACTGATACCTGTGCTTATACCCTCGGCCGCATCGACACTGACCGTAAACGCCGTACCAAACCGGGCCGTATTTTCAACCGTCTGCGGATAGAGGCCAAGTGAATCACACTTCTCAGCCGTTAACGGCAGACAAATAAGACCGCGACCATATTTGGCCATAAAGTTAATAACCTGAGATGTTACCTTCTCAGCTGCACAAACCAAATCCCCTTCGTTTTCACGGTCTTCATCGTCAACGAGGACAATCATTTTGCCCCGCCTAAGCACTTCTAAAATTTCCGGTATTTCACTAAATTGCACTGCCATTTCTCAATTAACTCAAACTAACCTGTTTTTAGAAACGCGATTGCCGGGCAGTGTCAGCCACCGTTGGCTTCCAGCCAGTCTCGGACCAGCTTGTGATATTTTTCTTCGGCCTCTATCAGCCAGGACAGGTCTTCTCGCCTGCTGGCAAAATGGAAGTAACGGTCCCTGACGAAGTTTTCGGGATAGGTAATGAAACGCGTTTTGGCATAAACAGCCTGCAGGTTCTTCCAGGTTCTATCAAATTTTTCGATTGCCGCCCGGACACTCTTGAACCCCTCCTTCTGCTGGAGCTTATCGGCCAGGTCGCACTGCTGCAGAGCCAGCAGCAACTGCGCTGCTGTAATCTGAAAGTCATTTATTGCCGAGAGCATCTCCAGATGATACCGGTTGCGCCTAACTTTCTTCGACAACTGCGATAACTGTTTGGATGTTTTTCCGTATCGCTTCAACTCCTCTTCAGCGGCGGACAGCCGAGCTTTATGCTTTTGGCTCCACGTGCCGGGCATATTGAGGTTGGGAAGGTTTATCAACTGGTTATTTCGAATGCGGTTGCTTTCTGAGTTAAACGCCCCTGTCCAAAAAACAACACCCTTATACAACTGGGCGTACAAATCGGTAACATCAATGCACTCTGGTCCAAATTCCCGCTGGAGGTAAGCGACCTCATATTCCGCTATATTTCGCTTCTTCGGGGACCAGCTGAATTCGGCTGAGGCAATCAGTCCCCGCCAGTACGTTTCCATGTGCGGCGATGAATCATCCCAGGCGGTGCAAAGCATGCCGTCAATTCCACGCTCCACAGCCAATTGAATGAAACTGTGAACCACATTGACCCGGTCATCTCTCGGCAGCAGGGCCGAGACATTCTGGGCAGCGGTGGCAATCATGGCCTTCAAGCCACTATCACGATACCAGTCCAGCGCACGGATATTGCCCGGTTGGCGCGCCAGGGTATAGTTCCACCGCATATAGACACAGTTTTTGGGAAAACGCTCAATCATCTCATTGAGGATAGGCAGCCCTTTTTCCCACACTCTGGTGGCTTCCTGCTCGTCGAAAAAATTACGATGGGTGGTGTGGTAAACGCCCGCATGCTTAAGGGGCATATCGTCCCAGAAAATCGGAATACGGCCGTGTTCCTGAGTGAATTCACAGACGCGATTGAGCCAGTAAAGGTTCAGTCCCAAAACCCCTTCCTTTTCTGCGGTTGGCTTGCAACGGGGGCATTGGCCGATTTGGCCAATCTCGTCGCCGCCCACGTGCAGATACCGGCTGCCAGGTGTCGCCTCGATTGCATCGCGGTAAAGGTCGAAAAGCACCTGGTAGGTTCCCTCGTGCAGTGGACAAAAAGCCCAGTTGCTGTTCGGGGCTTCCCGAAGGTGAGCGTACTTATTATGCTTGAGAATATACGTTGCGTGTCCCAAGCCCTGCACCAGCGGGCTTATCTCAATATGGCGCCGGCGGGCATAACTGGTCAGCGCCGCCATCTCATCAATACCGATTGCCTGCGGGGCACCGACCAACGGCTGACGCTGGTAGCGCAGCTTGTCCTCAAATTCGAAAATAATCGCATTGATTTTGTAACGCGCCAGCCGGTCAATGCTGTCATAATAGTATTTCATCGTGTCGAGGTGATGCTTGACATCGAAATGAACCGCCCGGTACGACAGGGCCGGGAAATCGGTAATCTTACACGCAGGGACGGGCGTGCCTGTATCGCGGGCATCTTCCAGTAGTTGTTCCAGCGTCTGACAGCCATAAAACAAACCGGCCTGTCCCCGCGAGGAAACCTGTGCTTCGCCGCCGGAAATAACCAATACATAACCCTCCGGCGAGTCGGGAGTTGAGCCGCTCGTGGTAAGCCTCAATGACAATACTGCCGTACCATCTCGGTCGGTCTGAGGCAGAGAAGATAGTATCGGCCCCATAACGGGCCTAAAGGAATCTGTGTTGAGTCGAACGGCTTTCAAGACTCCAAATTCCAGACCCGACCCGCCAGGCAGTTCCACCTGGCGCAGCTGCGGAATCACCCTGAAAGGTACCGGCAGCTGCTCCGCTGCCACCCACCCCGGAATCGCCATACTAATTACGGCGAAAAACAACACCATAAGACCAGAGTATCTCAACTGAACCATTGAAATCTCCTCTCTCTGCTACTCACCAGCTGGAATAAACCCGGCACTCTCACCCGATGCGAAAAGTCTGCCCGGGTAAAACACTTAAACTGACTGATACATCTAATACAGAATTAGCCGGATGGAACAACGCCAGCAGCAGGTTCCTACTTTCCCTGGTCGAGACCCTGCTCGTACTGTTCAATATACCGACTTCCGCTACGAATGTAAATAAGAGTTGCCAAAATAGCGGTCCCCGCCGCCGACCACCAGAGAGCGCGCAAAAACCAGACCCAGCCGGGCAAAAAGCCGGAAAACTCAGGTGCAATCAGAATTGCCGCTACCATCGACAATTGCAGAAAGGTCGCAATCTTGCCGATTAAAACAGGAGCGATATAAATCTGTGAAGTAATAAGATAAATAATGACAAAACCGATCAGCAGAAACAGGTCCTTGCCGATTATCAAAACTACAACCGTCGGTGGAAGCAAAAAATCACCAACGCGACCACGCTGCGAGGCCAGTAGAAGGCACGCACAGGTTATAAGCAATTTGTCCGCAACCGGGTCCAGAAAACCACCGAATTTGGTAACCTGCTTTTTGCTGCGAGCCAAATAACCATCAAACATGTCACTGGCCGCCATAATCAGAAAAATAACAATTGCGATATATCGCATTGTGTCACGCATCACTTCACTAATCGCAGCATCGTTTATCTTCAACATACAGCTGACAAAGGGAATTATCAACAATATCCGAAGAATCGTAATCCGGTTGGCCCAATTTAACTTCACAGCATCATCCTTAAATTCCGCATCATTATCCTTTCATGCAATACGCAATACGAGATTAAATACATCGTCCGCCGTCAACGCACAAAACCTGACCGGTTATGTAATCATTCCTGAGTAGAAAAATTATTGCCTCGGTAACTTCACTTATCCTGGCAATTCTTCCCATGGGAATAAACGAAAGCTGTCGCTGCTTTTGCGGCTGGTCAAAATCGTTCGGCCAGGTCACTATCCCCGGAGCGAGCGAATTTACACAAACACCGGGAGCCAGCTCCCTTGCAAGAGCCCTGGTAGCACCAATCAGCCCGGCCTTAGACGAGCAGTAAAGAATATGTTTAGCCCAGGGCTGAATCCCGCCAACATCAGCGATATTGATTATCTTGCCAACCGCTGATTCGGCGTTGGGAAATTTCACATTTACAATTTTTGCAAAGGCCCTGCTGGTCAAAATCGGTGCTACCAAGTTCAAATTCAAAACTTTTTGAGCCTCTTCGAAGCTGACCTCAGCCAGAGGCTGCCTCGAAAAAACAGCAGCGGAATTTATCAAAACCCGCGGCTCACCAAACTCTACCGCTTTCTCGAACAAACCATTTATCTGCTCGGGTTCAGTAAGGTCAGCCCCGACAGCCAGCGCCTTTACCCCCATTTCTTGAATCTGCTCGGCAAGTTCCTCTGCCTTCTGTTTGTTGCGGTTGTAATGGCAGATACAATCACAGCCGGCCCGTGCCAAAGCCAGCGCAATAGCCCCACCCAACCGTCCGCTCGAGCCGGTAATAATAGCAGTCTTATCCATAAGTTCCATAGCCGATTTATAACCGGAAAAAGCGCATTTAGCAAGAAATAGATTGGCTACTCTACATATCTTCTATTGATAACGCCTTGCAGATTTTTCTTACTAATTTGTTCGAGATTTCGGTATGACGAGGAATTGTTTCTGAATGACCTGTATGAGGATTGCACCAAAGCGAATGCAAACGACCTTCTCTCTTCAGATAACATCAATGTTTTTTGAGATGTTTCAGAAGGGCGTTTCTTTTCATTCCACACTCACCACTTCAGGCGTTGCATCTTCAGGAATTCCGCGTAAGGCATCTTGACGACGGTCTTCGAGAATAAGGCCAATTGCCTCTGATAAATTTGCAAGGCATTCTTCCTTGGTTTTACCTTGTCCGTTAGCTCCCGGTACTTCAGCACAATAGGCAATGAACCAGTCGCCATCTTTTTCCACTATTGCAGTAAATTCATTATGAATAAGGTCGCTCCTGTTAAGTCATTTGTTACAATTATATTATAGACGAAAATTTAAAAAAATCAAATCTTTTATTCTTGATTATGGACAACGGAGGAATGCACAATTTGAGTAATTTTCTTGTGTTAAACCATCGCAGCGATATAATTGTCGGGGTTTACTGGCATTTGTAGTTTCTACACAATACGATATACGCACGACGAAAATATGGCTGTATTGAATGTCAATATTGACCACGTGGCGACAGTCAGGCAGGCCAGGCTGACCGATGAGCCGGACCCTGTCTGGGCAGCGGTCCAGTGTGAACTGGCCGGGGCAAACGGTATCACGATCCACCTTCGCCAGGACAGACGCCATATCAACGACCGCGATGTCACCCTTCTTAAAGAAACCGTCGCCTGCAAATTGAATCTCGAGATGTGTATGGCGGAATCAATAGTCAAAATCGCCGAAAAGATAAAACCCGACCAGATAACTTTAGTACCCGAAAACAGAGCCGAACTGACCACCGAGGGCGGACTCGACTGTGTAAAATATAAAAAACGCCTGCTTCAAGTCGTCAAAAGAATGCACAGAAAAGGCATACTGGTAAGCACCTTTATCGCACCCGATAAAGAGCAAATCATCGCTTCCGCCCAGACCGGCTGCGATGCCGTCGAATTGCACACAGGTATGTACGCAAACGCCAAAACCCAACGTGCTATCAGTAAAACGTTGAAAGAACTTACTGTTGGTCGGGATATTGCGATGGAAAACAACCTGATAGTTCACGCTGGCCACGGCCTGACATATCGCAACATCGCACATGTTGCGCGCATCAAAGACCTTTGCGAGTTTAATATCGGCCACAGCATCATAGCGAGGGCTATCTTCGTGGGCATAAGGCAGGCAACTGCCGAAATGATAAGATTAATAAACAGATTTAGTTCATAGGCTACTGACTACAAAGTGAATACTATTCACTAAATCAGGAGGTTAAAATGTTTACAGGGGCAATGGTGGCGTTGATAACGCCTTTTCAGGACGGCGAAATCGATTTTCAAACGCTCGATGAGCTTATTGACTTCCAGTTGGAAAGCGGCATAGACGCAATTGTACCGGTAGGCACGACCGGCGAATGTTCCACACTAAGCCACGAAGAACAGAAAAAGGTCATCGAAAGAGTAGTCAAAGCCGTCGGCGGAAAAGTCCCGGTGATTGCCGGGGCCGGCTCAAACAGTACAGATGAGGCCATCGAGCTGACCGCATTTTCACAAAAGGTCGGCGCCGATGCCACCCTGCAGGTCTGTCCATATTACAACAAACCCACCCAGGAAGGCTTCTATCAGCATTTCAAGACGATAGCCGAGGAGGTGGATTTGCCAATAGTACTATACAACATACCCAGCCGATGTGGCGGAACCGGACTTACCGCGCAAACTGTCGCCCGATTGGCCGAAGTTGAGAATATCGTCACAATCAAAGAGGCCAGCGGCAAACTCGACATGGCCAGCGAAATCGCAACAAGCTGTGACATAACTATTGTCTCAGGTGATGATTCACTCACATTGCCGATTGCTTCAGTCGGCGGCAAGGGCGTAATCAGCGTAGTGGCAAACATCGTCCCCGCAGACGTCAAAGCGATGACCGATTTAATCCTCGAAGGTGATTTGGTCTCAGCTCGCCAATGGCACAATAAGCTATTTGCGCTATGCAGGAACCTGCTCGGCCTGGCCACCAACCCCATACCCATCAAGGCGGCAATGTCAATGCTCAATATGGCTTCAGAAGAATTGCGACTGCCTATGACGCCTATGGAAGAGGGCAAAAAAACTATCCTGAAACAGACACTGAAAGATTATGGCCTGTTGAACTAAAAACACCCTTAGCGTTTGAGCTGTTTCTGCAGGTCGCGATATATCCGCAGGATAGAAGAAATCATTCCGCTTACCGTGTGATTTTCCCTCAGATACTGCTGCGCATTTCCGGCGAGCTGCCGGGCGAACTCCCGTCTGTCGAATAACCGCTGCAGGCTGCCATAAATACTAAGCTCATCATCGGGGTCAAAGACAACGCAGGTCTGCCCCTCAATAATCAAATCATCAACCCCACCCTTACAGCCGGCCACAGCTGCCCCCACACTCATTGCCTCTAACAATAAAGGGTTAAAAGCAGAACTGGCTACAGGCTGTATGAAAATATCGCCCGCCCCAAGTACAGAACGCCAGGGTTCCAATCTCGGAACGATAGTAACAATCCACAAAAGACCAAGAGCACGCAGCGATTTGCGCAGTTGATTCTCCGCTCGACCGCCACCTACTACCAGCAGCATAAATTCGTTGCCGTCAATCGCCAAATGCTTTACCGCAGCAAGCAAATTTTTAAAATCGCCCACGTTGTCCAAAGGATGGGCTGTCACCATACTTGCCAGCCGACCATGTTCGGAAAAACACGCAGCTGTCTCTCTCACAAAGCTGCCGATATTTACCTGCTCAATTCGCCCGGCAAGGCCGGGGTAAGTCTTCGCAAGATTAGCTGCGATACTTTTAGCCGGCACAATGATTCTTGCACAACGCCTCGAAGAAATAAATAACTGACCGAATCGCCTCTGCAGCGAATTAACCGTCAAAACATAAGGCAAATCCAGCTGCTTGGCTAATTGCATTGTAAGTAGCGCTTTGCTTTCGCACAAACAGTGCAGAACAGCGGGCTTGAACTTCTCAAGCTGCTCAATGAGTCTGTTTCTATTTTGGCGCCACAGCAAAGGCAGCTTAAAGGCCGGATGGCTGATGACCTCAACCGGACCGGAAACAACAGATTCGGCACCGCAATCCGGCGGACAAACCAAAGCTACAGGAATCGACTCATCGGCGAAACCAACCAAAAGATGCTTCAAAAACATCGTATACTCACTGACGGTCTTCTGCGAGGCTATCAAGGCCAGCCGAAGTGATTTACCCGCCGCTTGCGAGCTCGAATCTTTTTGCGCTTCGTTCATCCGATTACCTTAAACACTGTTTCGTGTTGCGTATATTGCATATTGTATCGCGTATTTTATGCAATACACACCACGCATGACGAAAAATATATCACGCAATTCAAATCACAGGATAATAACGGACGATATATTATCACAAAACCAACTTCCTGGCCACTACAAAAATCAAAACCCGCCACCGGTTGCCTTTACCGGCATCTGTCCCTATATTCCACTCGCGATTTTACCGCAGTTTTATCCCCTGCCATTGGCCATTCAAATTTTCCCTTTTTCTATTTCATATACGTATCTCGCATCTCGATAAAAGAATTTAAGATTTCCTCCTGTGAGCAATTGAGGGAGAATTTTTACTTTGGCACCCGAGAGAGTTATGGGTACAATGCACATTTGGTTTGTGAAGCAAATTAATTGAAGAAAGAACGTAATCGACAAATAGGAAATATATAAGATGAGAATATTTATTATAGCCGCGGCAATATTGTTTTCGGCGGTTTCGGCTCCGGCAAAAGAGCCGGCCACAGACAGATTTGAGAAAGTTCTCAACAGGATGGTCAAGGCCATCAATGAAGCAGATTACCTTGGGATTCAAAGGGATTTTGGGCAGGTTATGCTGGATTTTTTCCCTTTAGAGAAAAGCAAGCCATTTTTTAAGAATCTAATGGCCCGGTATGGCAAGATTCAGAGACTCGATTCTGCGCGACTCATTCCACCCAACCAGGCAATTTCCCCTGCACACTTTGAGCGGGGGATTTTAGACATTAAGGTAGTTCTTGATAACCAGGACAAAATCATTGGGTTATGGTTTTTGCCGCATACTGCGGATATATCTGTTCCTGAGAAACACGAAACTAAGCTGTCCCTGCCTTTCAAAGGAAGGTGGCTGGTTTTCTGGGGTGGAGATACCAAAGAACTCAATCAGCATCACGATGTCCCTAACCAGAGATTTGCCTTCGATTTTCTTGGTGTCAATGACGACGGTGAAACCCGCAAAGGCGACGGCAAAACAAATCAAGACTACTTTGCCTTTGGCAGGGAGATATTGGCACCGGCTGATGGGATTGTAACGGACGTCATTAATGGGGTTAGAGATAATGTCCCCGGCTCTATGAATCCGTATTCAGCCTTGGGCAACGCGGTATTTATTCAGCATCGTGAGCATGAAGTATCGGTCCTGGCTCATTTGAAACTCGGCAGTATAACAGTGAAGGCTGGTGAAAGTGTTAAAAAAGGACAAATCATAGCTCTTTGCGGAAATTCAGGAAACTCGTCAGAGCCACACCTGCATTACCATCTTCAGAACACGCCTGTAATTCAGGATGGGACGGGGATTAAGAGCTATTTCCTGAAAGTAAACGTAACAAAGGAGGGCAAAGAAGAGCTTAAGATAAATTATTCACCGGTAAAAGGCGAAATTATCAATTAGATGTTGTTAGAAGTTTTCTTGTATGAACCTGACTGCATTAGTAAAGATTGTCATCCCGTCGCCGTCCTGTTTGTTCTTCAGGCGAGACCAGTGCGGGTGCTGAGTGTGCCTTATGTGCCTTTCCGGATGGGGCATAAGTCCCAGTACCCGGCCGGTAGTATCTGTCAGGCCGGCTATCGAATCCACCGAATTGTTTGGATTAACAGGATAGCCGCCCTCTTTGCCATCCTGGTCCACATATTTGAATGCGATGTGTCCCCCGGACCTTAATTTTTCCAGAGTAGTTTCATCCCTGGTTGCAACTTTGCCCTCGCCGTGTGCGACCGGCAGATAGATTTGTCTGCCCCGCTCGATGAATACACACCTGTCGGTCTGGGGAGCAAGGTATACCCATCTGTCCTCGAATTTGCCGCTGTCATTATAAGTTATGGTTACAGTCCCCTGGCGTTTGGCTTTATCGTCGCCCGGCAAAATCCCCATCTTGACCAGGACTTGAAAGCCATTGCAGATTCCAAGCACCAATTTGCCGTCATCTACAAATTTTTGTATCGGCTCAAAGAGGTGATGTACAATTTGATTGGCTAAAATTTTGCCGGCGGCAACATCGTCACCGTAGCTAAAGCCGCCGGGAAGAACAAGTATCTGGAACCCCTCCAGCGCAGTTTTGTCCTCGATTATCCTGTTTATATGCACACGAGCAGCCGAGGCGCCCGCAAGCTGGAGCGCGTACTCGGTCTCCAAATCACAATTTATACCCGCCGCACGCAGAACTATCGCCTTTACCCCGTTAGAAATTTTCCCTTTTTGTATCATATTACCCTGTCAGGAACCTTCCATTTTTGTATCACATTCCCCGCTTTAGAATTTCTAACGGGCTTTACATCTGTCATCAACAATTCCCTCTTTTGCGGCTACCAGTTAAAGGTCTTCTGCCAGGCCTGTTTCAACGAATCCAAATCAATATCGACAACAGTTTTGCCGTCTTGTGCCTTTATTAAAAGTACCTTTTCTTCCGTCACTTTGCCGAGCTGCCCGAACGGCAGATTGAGAATCAGTTTCGAGAAGGCATCGTAATTTTCCGGCTCAACCTCCACGATATAGCGAGAGTTTGATTCACTAAACAACTGCGTATCTACTCGCAAAGCATCTGCGCTTCTCGGCAGGCCCCGCAGGTCTGCTTCGATGCCAAGCCCGCCGGCAAAGGCTATCTCCGCCAACGCCACAGCCAGCCCGCCCTCGGAGCAATCGTGGCAGCTGACTATAAGGCCCTCGGCTATTGCAGAAGCAATTCTCTCGGCAACTTTAGGGGCCGTCTCCCAGTCAACCCTCGGCACACTGGCTCCGAGCTGGCCGTGAATTTTGTAATAGTGCGAGCCGCCCAATTCATTTTTCGTCTCGCCCACAACAAACAGCAGGTTAGACGCTTCTTTCGCATCCATCGTTACACACTTGTTGATATCATCAACTATTGATATTGCACTTATCAAAAGTGTCGATGGAATGGAAATTTGTGTTCCATCTTCGCAGGAAAATTCATTGTTGAGCGAATCCTTGCCGGAGATGAACGGTGCTGCATAGGCAATTGCACCGTCGTAGCAGGCCTGCGCCGCCCGCACCAATGGTCCAAGCGTTTCGGGCTTTGTGCAGTCGCCCCAGCAGAAGTTATCCAAGAGAGCAATCCTGTCAACCCGGCCGCCTACAGAAACCAGATTCCTGACCGCCTCATCGATGCCGGCCAGCGCCATCCAGTACGGGTCAATATCGCCATAAATCGGATTCATCCCACAACTGATGGCAATGCCTTTATCCGAATCGAACTTGGGCTTTATCACCGCTGCGTCATTGGGGCCGTCGTTGTTCACGCCAGTCAACGGCTTGACGACCGAACTGCCCTGAACCTCGTGGTCATATTGGCGAATTACCCATTCCTTGCTGGCCACGTTGTAAGATGAAAGAATCTGCAAAAGCTCATCATTATAACTATCTTTCCGGTCTATCGCAGGCTCGCTAAGCTGCGGAGTTTCCCAGACCGCCTTACGGGAGTATTTGGGCACACCCTCGTGCAAAAACTCCATATCCAGTTCGGCTATCTGCCGTCCCTCGTATCGCAGTGTAAGTTTCTTATCATCGGTGAATCTGCCTATCACCGTCGATTCGACATTTTCGCCGTCAAAAATCTTCTTTATGGCCTCTAAATTTTCAGGCCTGACGGCCACGACCATTCTTTCCTGAGCTTCACTAATCCAGATTTCGGTATAGTTAAGGCCGACGTACTTTAACGGGACCTTTTCCAAATCAACTTCTACACCGAGCTCTTTGCCCATTTCGCCTATCGCACCGCTCAGTCCGCCGGCTCCGCAATCGGCGATTGCCTCGTACAACCCCGCCTCATTTGCCTGAAGCAGTACGTCCAACATTTTCTTTTCCGTTATGGGATTACCGATTTGGACGGCGTGGGAAAAAATCGTTTCGTACTCGTGGGTCATTTGGCCGCTTGAAAAGGTCGCTCCGTGTATTCCGTCTCGGCCTGTTCGGCCACCGACCACTATTACCATGTTTCCACTTTGCGGATTCTCAAAGCATTTATTTTTGTCCATCAGGCCGATGTTGCCGCAATAAACCAGCGGATTGGCCAAGTATCTGTCGTCGAAGTAAATTGCACCGTTGACCGTTGGTATTCCCATTCTATTGCCGTAGTCCCGCACACCGGCCACAACGCCCTTCATAATTCTTCTCGGGTGCAGGACCCCTTTGGGAATATCTTCGAGTTTCTTGTCAGGCTCGCCGAAGCAAAATATATCCGTGTTGGCAATCGGTCTTGCGCCCAGGCCGGTCCCCATTGGGTCGCGAATCACCCCGCCAATGCCGGTAGCCGACCCGCCGTATGGGTCCAGCGCAGAAGGATGATTATGGGTTTCGACCTTGAAACAGATTGCCGAATCCTCATCGAAATCCACCACGCCGGCGTTATCGACAAAGACCGATATACACCAGTTCTTGTCAAGCTGCTTGGTCGCACGGAAGACGGTGTCTTTCAGCAGGTTTTCAAAATGTACCGTCCGACCGTCGATTGTCATATCGACAGAGCTTTTGAGCGTCTTGTGGACGCAATGCTCGCTCCAGGTTTGTGCGATTGCCTCGAGCTCAACGTCGGTGGGTTCTCTGCCAAGCTTGTTGTAGTATTGCTGGATGGTCTGCATCTCGACCAGGTTGAGAAATAAATCCTTTTCTTTGCTCAGGGCCACCAGCTTGTCCTCGTTAAGGTTGCGTATAGGCCAGTTTACTATCTGCAATTCGTATGGTTTTAGATGCGGGCTTGGCGGTTCGGCTTCACTGCCGATAACACAATCCTCGATGCAGTCGTTTGCCAGGATTTTCTTTGCGATTGTATCGGTCTGACTTTGGCTGATATCGCCCAGGATAATATACTTTCGCGCTGTTCGCACATTATTGGCCGTGACACCCATATCAGCTATCGCAGTCATTACGGACTCAGCCACCGGGTCGGTAACGCCGCTTTTCAAATGCACTTCGATTAGTGTTGCCTTGGCCAGCCCGGCCGGCCGGCCGCTCCTGCCCATATAATATTCTTCGCAGACAGGGTCGGTAAGAAGCTCTTTTGCCAAACGCCCGGCGAAACCATCATCGAAATCGGCCTCAATCAGAAAGACTTTAGCCGACTGAACCGCCTCGACCGAACTGATGCCTAATTCTCTAATCTCTTCCAACACACTGTTGCCGTGAACGTCGGCAAATCCAGGACGATTAAAAATCTCAAACCGCCATTGCCTCACGATATTAATTCCTTATTCTTAATCTTATACTTTATTAACGCAGCTCGTTTCGTCCTTGCATTTTCGAGCAGCTCTTCAATTTGCTTTTTATCTTGGCTCTTGATTGCTTTTTTCAGTTTCACTAATTCGGCGATAATTTTATCGATGCCTCTGGTTGTGTTGCCTGCGTTTGTCAGCAGTACATCAGCCCAAATGTTGGCCGGTCCGGATGCTATCCTCGAGGTATCAATAAAACCCTTGCCGGCAAATTTAAGTTCTCTGGTATTGTTGACATTTATCAATGCCGCTGCCACTACATGCGGCAGATGACTCACGTTTACAAAAATTCTATCATGCTCGGCTGGGGTCATTAATTTAACGCAGCATCCGAGTTCCGACCAGAATCTCTTTAGCGTTTGTACCGCTCGATGGTTGGTTTTTTTTGTCCTTGTTAGAATACAACTGGCCCGGTCAAACAAATCGTCTCTGGCAAATTCAACACCACTTTGTTCTGAGCCGGCAATCGGATGGGAGCCGACGTAGTGGATTGTCTCAGGCAGCTTCTTCGCCGCCCAGCGATGGGGCAGAACTTTTGTCGAGCCGACGTCGGTAACAATACAGCCTCTTGGTAATGCATCGCCTATCACGCTGAAGATTTTCTCAAACGTTCGTATGGGCGTCGCCAGGATGACAAGGTCTGCGTTAGATACGCTAACCTTTATATCGTCGACAATTTCGGTTGCGACTGCCAACTGTTTCGCTTTGCGGCGAGTAACGGCGCGGTGGCTGTAACCTACCATTTTTACGCGGGGAAAAGAACGCAAAACCGCCAAAGTTATCGAGCCGCCCAAAAGGCCCAGCCCTATTACGCTTATTTGCCTTAAGTCCTTCAAAATAAAGACCTTATAAAATCACACTGCCAAATGGATTCTGGTAAAAAGTATAGTATAGCACCTCGGATGTCAATTTTTTTCTTTGATTTATGCTATTAAAATGTTAGGATTCTAAACTTAAGATAAAAGAGCTAACGGAACCGGCAAAAACACAAGGACTTCCCGCCCGCTGTTTGTGGGCAGGTTTTTTTTGTGGATATTTTCGGTATGTCTATGTGGTGACGTTTTGTGCATTATGGCCAGGTGGTATATTAGTGACTAAAATGCCGGATAGTAACAATAAAATCAGCGGCGGCGATTATCTTGAATTCGAAGAAAAAATAGCCGACCTCGACCGACAGATGAATGAGCTGCGCAAGCTAAGTTCCATCAAAGGTATTGACTATTCCGCTGAGATTCGCCGCCTGCAGCGAGAACAAGTCGCTGAACTGAAACGAACCTATTCAAATCTGACCGCCTGGCAAACCGTTCAGGTGGGACGGCATCCCAAAAGACCACTTCTTGCTGATTACCTTAATCTGATGGTAAGAGACTTTCATGAATTGCACGGCGATAGATGCTTCGGAGACGACCGGGCAATCATAACAGGACTGGGGCAGATCGGCAGAGAGAAAGTATTAGTTGTCGGGCAGGACAAAGGCAAAAACACAAAGCAAAAGATTGTCTGCAACTTCGGATGTGCCAATCCTGAAGGCTATCGCAAGGCACTAATCAAGATGAAATTCGCCGAAAAGTACAATATTCCCATCGTTACGCTGATTGACACGCCGGGTGCCTATCCGGGCATTGGTGCCGAGGAGCGGGGCCAGGCCCAGGCAATAGCGGCCAATCTGATAGAGATGTCTCGCTTGACGGTGCCGATAATTTGCATCTGTATCGGCGAGGGCGGCTCAGGCGGCGCACTGGGTATAGGTGTCGGTGACAGGCTGGCAATACTTGAATTCGCATATTATTCGGTGATATCACCGGAGGGCTGTGCCGCAATTCTCTGGCGAGACGGAGCACAAGCCCCCCACGCCGCCGAGGCGCTTAAATTGACCAGCAAAGATTTGTATAAGCTGGGCCTCGTTGACGCCGTTATTCCCGAACCGCTCGGCGGCGCGCATCGCAACGTTCACGACACCGTTTATAATGTCGAAAAATATATTGTCAAAACCCTCGCCGCTCTTAAACGCACAAAGATTGATAATCTGCTTGAGAACCGATACAGGAAACTGCGCTCGATAGGCACCACTCCCGCAGACGTCCTCCGCAGAAAAACCAAAGCAGCCAGAGAGAGGATAAAGGCAGCCATAGAAAAAATCCCCGCAAAACCAAAACGCATCCCCACAAAAGTTTGATTTCTCCTTCTACAATTCCCAAGCAGAATTGTCATTCCTGCGAAGAGCCTGCCCTGGATATTTTGAATCCGGTTACTTCTTTACCTTCTTTGTGGGCTTGCCTTTGTATCTCCAGCGTTTGATTTGGCTGTAGAGTCCCCCGATTTGTCTTTCAGCTTTGAGTGGATAGCCAAATCGGCCTAAACGACATTCGTTCCGGCTCTCATAAAAGAGGTCATAACAATACCGAACTCCACCGAAATTACACGGAGCTGTCGCCAGGTTGGAGTATGACGCCGGGTTTTTCCCGTCCTCAGTGCCACCTGCCTGCGATTTGTCCGCTGAATTTAAATAGATTTCCAGTATGGTTCTAAATTTTCTTTTGCTTTTTTAATTAGATTTTTTGTTTCACCAAGTCTTTGGGGTTTTATATCTGAAACCGGCTCTTCGAGCTTGACTTCAACTCCGCTTAAACTTGCTATTAAAGTTAGCCATCCTTTTGACAAAACATTTGGATTATAACCGGAACAAACTAAATCAACAGCCCTGTTATTACAAAGCTTACTAATCTCTCTAACTTTTTCCCCTATCATCTTAAATCCATCCAAAGTCAAACCTAAATTAGTTAATCCATCGGCAAAATGAGGGTCAGAGCCACCATATCTTACAATCATTTCCGGTTTATACTCCCCCGCTAAAGGAAAAATTACCTCATCAAAAATCAATTCATACGCGTTGTCGCTTGTTCCTGCTTCTAAAGGAAAATTTACAGTAAAACCTTTCCCTTTACCTTCGCCGATTTCATCAATAAAACCCGACCCCGGATAAATGCCTCCTTGATGTAAGTCAATAAACAAAACTCTCGGTTCAGAATAGAAAGCTTTGCATGTTCCGTTTCCTGCATGGGCATCCGTATCTAAAATCAAAATTCTTTCTAAATTGTATTTTGCTATAGCATGTTTAACAGCTATGACAACATCATTATAAACACAGAAACCTTCTCCATAACCTGACATTGCATGATGCAATCCGCCTCCGACGCTTACTGCTTTTTCACTTTTTCCCTGCTGGACATAATCAACAGCCATAATTGAGCTTTTAACCACCGCTCTCGCCGCTTCTTCTATACCTTTCGGAAAACTCCGTGTTAAGGGATTTATGTTATCCTGTGAAATGAAATTAAATATGTTGGAGACTTCTATGCCGGCAGAAGCAGCTTTCACAACTTGAATATACTCTTCGGTATGCCAAAGTCTCAGTTCTTCATCGCCGGCGAGCCCATCGTTTTCCACTAATTTAAAATTTTTATCATCACCAAGCTTCTCCCCGTACAACTTCAAAAAAGAGTCAAATCTATCGCTTCTGAACGGGTGCCCCAACCCAAAGTCATAATTTTTTAACTTATTGCTGTATATTATTGCTGTTTTCATTTTACTTGCCACATCTTCCATATTATTAATACTCACTTTAAATTCTTGTCTATGTTCCAATTGATGGGTCGACGGAAAACAATACTTTTTCACATATTGATACAGTACTCTCGTTCACCTGATGATTTCTTCTATCGCCCGTGCCACTACGTAGTCCGGCAGCTTTCCCAGACCGGGCTCGGCCTCATAACCAGATATAATGCTATTATCCGGATACGCTCCGACCTCCTTAATCAGCTCATCCGCCAGTGCCCGCATTCTTTCATCTCCCATACCCGCTTCTGCTTTGCCGCGTACCGCTTCCGTCAAAGCCTTAAATTCCGACCGGCCATCGTACCAGTTGAGCTGCAGCTCCAATTCAAAGGCCTCCCTCGTCCTGACACGGTCGAAGCTATATTGAATCCCAATTGGATTGTAGGTCTCTAAACGCTCATCCACAAAAGCCAGGCACGCATCCCTGTATGCTGCGTATTTCTCCCGGTCAAAGTCCCCAAAGCCGCGCTTTGCCGTCTCCTCCGGCAGCAGCTTTTCTATTCTGTCTGCCAAAAGGCACTTCTTAGCTTCCAGCCGCTCATACAGGGCTTCATAGTATGCCTTTAAGAGTAACTCTGTTTCATTCATCTCTTTTTGTTATGTTATGCTGCTTATCACCTGCCGTCACTGTCTCTCAATGGTCAATTCTACCATAGAAAACTCTCTAACGCCATACCTGCAGCAAATGTCAGACCTGCAAGTCCCACTGTAACGGGCCATCGTTTTTCACGAATACACTTAAACAATGACCCCTGAGCCCGATTCGCTTCACATGGCTTATTCCACCATCATAACAGATTTTATGTTATAAAACGCCTACACAAATAAATTCAGGTTTAATCTTCCAGGGTGTCGACAAAGACCATGGCAGTAGTCAAACTTACATTCCGGTCTCAAACATCACTTTTTATCGAAAAGTTTAGGATACTGATTTTGGAGGACAAATCATGAAATTGGATATCACTCGTGTCGATGTGTGGGCTGCCGGTATCGAGGACCGACCCGGCGGACTGGCCCAGAAACTTGATGCACTGGCCTTGGCGACTAAAAGCCGTACACCGGTCGTAGCTGGTCTTCGGTAGGCAGGCTGCTGTAATATTCGCCTCTTGTGCCAACATAACCGACGCCGTGTTTTCTGAGCCTTACCTGAATAACAGAGCCATTACTATTGGTAACGTTGACCGTAACATAGTCCATTTCCCGACGGAGGTAATCCCTTTCGGCCTGTGCTTTTTTCTTGTCACCTTCATTGCCCAGCATATAGCCGGCGCCGCCGCCTATTGCTGCTCCAATTAATGTCGATTCCGTATCACCGCCGGCCAATTGACCAATGCCGGCACCGGTCAGAGCACCGATAGCAGAACCAGTTTGTGCATCGCTCTCACAGCCGCCAACGAATGCCGAACCCAGGCTCACAGTAACTACCATCAGAATTGTCACTAAACCCTTAGCCATCTTACACCTCCATCAAACCAAGAAAATTCGTCTTCCAAATCTGAAGTTGTTAGTATCTCAGGAGTCGTTGGTTCTGATTTTTTCCAGAAGCTCAAGCAGTACTGCTGCAGACTCGCTATTTGCCGTATCCTGGCTGGCCTGCCGCAGCGGCTCGGCGGCCTTGTCGATTTCGCCGACTCCGAGCAATTGATAGCCCAACAGAAGTTGCAGGTCTGCGTCAGAGCTGTACAGCTTGGCTCTTTCCGTAAGGCGGTCTATTTGCTCAAAGAGGACAGCATCATCCGCGTAAAGGCCGCGAGGATAAAAGACACCTTCCTTTTCAGGCGAAACCTGCGACAGAGCTGCTCGAAGAACCTCAGCCGCTTCTGAGTATTTCTCATTGGCGAAAAGGGCCTGAGAATAAGCGAACGGAAGTACCATATCATCAGGTGCAAGCTCACCTGCTCTGGCGAACATCTCAGCGGCTGCATCGTAATCGCCAGCCTCGAAAGCCTTGACAGCATCCTCGAAGTAGCTGTCGGCCGGAGTCTCCCCCTTAGGTTCTTCGGCGGATTGCTGCGCAAGCTTTTCGCGAACGTCCGCGAAGGTATTGTGGTCAACGGGCTTGATACCGTCTGCGGCAGTGTCACCGTAGTTGTAATTGTAAGTGTAGTAGTTGTACGTATCGCCTCTCATTTCACGGCCGATAGGATAGTAGCCGTACCAATTGTAAGGGTGGTAGCCATACCAGTAATAGCGAATATACCTGTACTCTACCGGCCAGTAGCCGCCCAGACTAACAAAGACGTATTTGCGGTGATAGTAAGGATAAACATACCGAAACGCGAACCGACGTCCAATGTTGTAGTACACAGCAAAACGATACCTCGGCCAGATTATTCTGTGGCATATTCGGTCATGGCGGTCTCGATATACATGCTCATAGCGATGAATGCGTCTTGCTGCAGGACGATGGTCGCGGTCTCCCCTGGTCGAAAATCCCCTTTTTCCTATGTGGCGGCGTTTGAAGCCGCCGAGAATTACATCTCTACGACGTTTCTCGCCCTCTATTCTGGTGTGCTGGCTTCTTTCGTTTGTTGGCCTGATATGCTGGCTTCTTTCGTTTGTTGGCCTGATATGCTGGCTTCTTTCATTCGCCGGACGCGTGAACAGGGAGGAGCTGCCGGAGCTTACGCGATTACCGGAGCGTACACCGACCTGTTTTCTCTTAGTGGTCCCGGAGGGCCTTATAGATTTGCCGATGTGCGCGGTTTTGACCGAGATTATGCGATTCCTTGAGCCCACAACTGCCTGTTTTCCTGCACGGGAACCCGCCTTTGCTGACCCTCTGCCGCCGAAAGAGCCGCGGGAGGGCTTGGGAACATCAAGGCTGATTTTCGGTCGTCGGGTAGCGGGATGAATAGATGCTGCCTTACCGGCTCGGCGGTTAGGTGTTACCCGACTGGGTTGACGGACGGTTGGTTTAACGATTCTTCCAAAATTACTCCTATCTCGTAACTTTGAGCTGCTTAATCTGACTTGACGCCTGATAGACCGTGCGGGGGCAGCAATTTTAATACGGGGCTTGCCGACATTCGGGCGCCGCTGGAATTTTGGGGCAGCAGTTGTAGTCTCAACCTTTTGCCTTTTGGAATTACCCAGACCAGGTTTACTTTTTCTCTCTCGGCTTTTCTTCGCTAAGGAAGCCTCGGCGAACAGCATTAAGACCAAAGCCAAGGTTACAAAAACAATTTTAACATCTCCCCGGTACTTTAGAGTCAACATGATACGCCTCCTTTCCCTGGCGGTCTTTTCAGGTCGATGGTTCCAAACCGGCTGTTTTCGACCTCGCCCGTCAGCAATTAAACACGCCATTTAACATACGCTGTTACGCTGCTCGTTGGTACTCTTATCAAGTCCGAGAAATTTGTCAAAAGATGATATCGCGCGAGCTATTATATTCAAAAGAACTTGTTTTTCATCCTCAGTTACTTCAATTGCGTCAAACAGTACTTGAAAGCGTTCAGTCCGCAGCCGATTATAAACTTCAACTGTTTCTTTTCCCTTGTCCGTCAATTCGACAGTAGTTACCCGCTGATTCTCAGGGCTTATTGTTTTGGAAAGCATTTTTCCGTCACGCCAGAGCTTGGTAACGTTGGTGGATATCGTGCTGTAGCTGACATTCGAATCAGCCGCCGCAATTTCAGAAATGGTCATCTTACCACGGTTATGGAGCAGCTCAAGTATCATCAAATCCCGCTCAGTCAGCCCCCCCGAAGACGACGTATCTTCCTGCATAGCCTTTAGAAGCCGCATCTTGAAACTTATATCTAAAATCGCTTTTGATAACTCCAGTCCCATAATCGCTCCTTTTAATTGACGTTTCTCCTTTTATATACTATTCTAAACCAGAACAGTTCGCTTGTCAATAATATTTTTAAAAAAAATGTTCAAAAATAGAAGTATTTCAAGAAATATCTGCCGGGTAAGATTTTGCTCTAAGTCTACTTCTGGCATAGGCTTATCGCTGAAAAATGCTGGAAGCACAAGTTCTATTCGTTCTTTTTTTTCTTGCCCCCAACTCCAGGAGAGGTCATACATTCAGGAAAGGCTTCCGTTGCACATCACCGAAAAGAGCCACGACCATCTCCTCGCCTCCCCCAGTACCTATTGAGCTTAGGCTCGCGCCTAACTAGGTACTGGGCTGCTCAATAATCGCTCGAACTGCTTCAGCTCCCAACATCCATTCAAGGCGGCCTGCCACCCAAGGCTCTCAAGCCTTCTTGCTTGTCATCGGCAAAAAAGAGCAAATAAGCTGCTCGACCCTTACGCTGTCGCACTTGGGACACTCAGCAAAAGCCCTGTAACTCTGTGTGGAGCGGTCAACAAACGGCCTGTACTTTAACCCTTTGTGACCGCATTTCTCACAGGTACTATCAGCGCAAAATTCAGCATCAATGGCGCAGTCTTCGGCTAAGGTCGAATTTGGAATACCTGGAACATAGCCCTCTCTCGCCATTTTTCTAATTAAGGCATCCATTTTCTCCCCTTTCTCAAAAAACTGTCCGCGTTTCCCCCATAACATCACTCCACCCAAACCAGCTAACAAGAGCGTGACTGGTTCAGCAAACAGCGCCCATCCCACTTCTTCTGCTCGGCGTCAGACCGCTTTATCTTTTTTCACGGATAATCGGAATCAGAACGATATTGCGATATTCCATCTGTGCGCCTTCGAATTGTATGCAGATTTTGCCTGGCGTTTCCCAGCACTCGGTGGCTGTGTTCTGGACCAGGTTGTTGACCTTGATTTCCAGGTCCGTCCCGTCGAGCGATATCTCGTACCGGTTCCATTTGCCGATTGGCTTTTCGTTCGAGTCGTGCATCTTGAGTGTGCGGCGGCCCCTGGTCCGCTCCGGCTCGACCTTCATCGGAAAATTATCAATGTTAAAGATGTCGCCTACATTCCCGTACAGGCCCTGGGCCTCGATGCAACGAGGCCATATCTTGTCCTCCCCGACCGTCCGCAGCAGCACACCGCTGTTGCCCTCGGTGACGTGGCGAAACTGCAGTCGAAGAACATAGTTCGTATAATCAGATATGGTCCGGATGTACCCGGTGGGCTTGCCCTTGTTGACCATCACGTCGTCTTTGACGTTCCAGGTTTCCTTGAGGCTGTCGTCGGAGAAGGCCCAGCCGTCGAGGTTTTCACCGTTGAACAGAAGCTCTGCCTCGCCGAAGTAATCGGGCAGATGCTTAATGCGAATGTCCTTGAACTCGACAGTCATCGGCAGGCCAAAGTGAATCTGCAGCGCAAGGACGCCCTCCATCCTGCGGTTCTTCATATCGTTGTCGACCATCTCGACCGTCTGGTAGCCGTTGAGGATGTGCACGAGGTGATTGCCTCGGGCGATGATGGTGTATTCGTTCCAGTCTTTTTTCTTGTAGTACCCGGCCTTGACCAGCGCATCGCTATCAGCGACCTTGCCGACCACATATTTCTTACCGTCTTTATCGACCACCATAAACTCCCCGACTTTGGCCATCCACCCCCGGCCACGCTCGTCGTACAGGAAACCGACCTTGCCCTGCTGGTTGCACACCTCTGCCTGGTAGCCGCTGACCCTCCAGTTGCCCAAATCCTTGCTGCGGTACTGGATGCCGGAGTTGCCGTTCTGGATGCGGAACTTTAGCTTCAACACAAAGTTCTTCAGCCTGCCGCCACGCCAGATGAGGAACGTGTTGCGAATGGCGAGTTTTCCAATGGTGGTTCTGCCGTGAATAGCACCGTCCTCGACCGACCAGAGCCGCGGGTCACCGTCCCAGCCGCTGAGGTCCCTGCCATTGAAGATGCGAACGAAGCCAGGCGCACTATCAACTTCTGAACCGGGCTTGTCCTCGGCGTAAGCCGATGTAGCGCACAACACGGCTACCATCGCGACCGCTAAGGGGCGCCGGAACTTTTCAATTCTGCTGTACGTTACGATACCTCCAGATAAAGAGATTTGGTTCATCCCCAATACACCGAACCACTGGACGAGAAATCACTCCGATATTTTCCAAGGCCACCATCTTGCAATACATCGCAAAATGGCCCTCCAGATAACCCATGCTCAGCCACATCGCCAAACTTTCTGATTGTATCATACCGAATCGGCCGTTCAATTCCAACCCGTTTTGCGAATATTTGCCACCTGCTCTTAAAAGCACGCGAACCACAATTAGGCAGTATAAAGCTGAAAGCATAGCCGTAAAACGCCGTAGCAGTCCCGGCGGCAATAAACAAAATGTTCGCAAAATGCGTTGGAATTACACAGTTGAATTGGTTATTCTGACCGTCGGAAAACCCCGTGCTGTGGCCAAGTATAAGATGGCCGGGAAATATAGCTTTAAGATAACATGAAACAGATAAAGCAATAATTAGGAGAAAAAGAATGATAGAACCTGCTGAATTCAAGGAGTTCGTTAAAGGAGTAACTGCTATAATGGTTACCCCTTTTACAGATGAGGGAGAGCTTTCTGAAGAGCGATTGCGGAACCACGTTGATTTTATGATAAAAGGCGGATTCACAAAAGGCAACGGCGTAATAATGACCACGGGAAGTATGGGTGAGTGTGCAGCTATGAGTTGGCAAGAGAGAAAGAAAGTTCTGGAAATAACCATCAAGGCAGCAGACGGGCGGGTCCCCGTCGCTGCTGGATGCAATGGTACCAATATAAACGAGATAATAGACATGGCTCAGTATGCCGAGCAAGCGGGAGCCGCCGGCATTATGTTGATGTCACCATACTATTTCTCTCCGACGGATGAGGTCGTCCTCGATTTCTTCCGGAAAGTTGCCAATTCCATAAAAATCGGTATTATGCTTTACAATAATGTACATATTGTTCGCAAAGACCTCTCTGTTTCCCTCATTTCAAAATTATCAGAGATAGAGAATGCGGTGGCCATAAAGGAGTGTACCCCTAATTTCAACAAATTTACTCAGGTCGTGCAGGAGGTAGGAGAAAAGATAGTAGTGCTCAATGGTAACGCAGAGTTCTGGGAGCCCTGTGCTAAGATGGTCGGAAGTCCCGGTTTTATTTCCGGCGCGGTCAACTTTGCTCCCCAGTTGGTTATAGAACTGTGGCGATTAAGAGAGAAGAGAGATTTTGGTGCGGCTATGAAGCTACGTCTGAAACTGTCCGGTCTTCTTAATTTCTGGACGGAAGTCTGCACCAAATACGGTCCATCAATAGAGCCTTCTTTACTTAAAGAAGCAGCAACTCTTGTTGGTTCGCCGGCTGGCCCTGTTAGACTGCCTGCACCGCAACTTGAGAAAAAGGAAAAAAGCCGGCTGAAAGAAATTATAGAGGACCTTGGACTTATTGGTTAAATCACACCATGCAATCCGAGTCGAACAGGTCAGCTAATATTAACCTTTTTCTGTTCATTGACATCTGACTATTGCACCGCTAATCTATTCTTATGATTCGGCTTCTCCAGATTGTGGTCTTGAGTTGTGCGGGCTTACTGCTGACAGGCTGTAATGCCCCTGAAAAAAATGCTCCTCTATGGCAGCAGGTCAAAATTGGTGATTTGGCCCCTTCTGATAGTGGCAAACTCCACGCCAACCAATCATTAAAGACAATAAATCTTATTGTTTACGTTTTCGAAATACCAGCCGAAAACATCAGCGCATTGGACAATATTTGGCAGATGCTCCACACAAAACCGCTGCGGTTTAATGATTATGACACATTCGGTGCTAACTCTTTTTTAGTCGGATTCGGCCAGGTACAAATGTGGAACAAAATCCGCGACGTGTTGCGCTCTGCCGGCGGTAGAAGAAGAGAGACAGCTTCACTGTTGCTGTCTGACGGACAGGCCAACGACCTGACTATTACAGTATTGTCCGATGAACAAACCATCTTTTATACCTCAACCGAGGGCTCATTGGGCTCACTGGAAGCTGTGACCATTGGACCGGGCAGACTTGCACTACGGATAAAAGCTGAAAAAATCCCCGGCTCAAGAGGCGTGTGCAATTTAGCTGCCCTGCCGGTATTTTCTCCTCCGATTAGCGCTCCAATCCTGCAATTGGCCGCTCGTGAAAAATCCGGCGAGTTCCTTTTTACACCAGCCGGCTTCCAATTGAAAATGAGCCCCGACGATTTCTTCTTCTTGGGGCCGGAAAAATACATCAGCCATCAAAGAACTTTAGGCAGCTTATTCTTCAGCACACCGGACCCCAGCCCAATTGTCAGAGCCTACTTGCTTGTTTGTATCGGGATAAACGATTGAGCCGTTATATGCCCAACCCAACAGTAACACTAATTCGATGTACTGATTACAGTCAGCCCAAAATCGCCGAAGCAATAAAAAGACAGTTCGAACTGCTCGGCGGAATGGAAAAATTTATAACTCGCGGTGATTCGGTCCTGCTCAAGCCCAATTTCATCGCACCAAGGCCCCGCCTCTCTGCCACCCAGACCGACCCGGCGGTAATTCTCGAAACCGCCAGGCTCCTGAAAGATTTCGGAGCAAGGCCTTTTCTCGGCGATTCACCAGCCTGGGGCAATGTGTTCGGCTGTGTAAAGGCGCTGAAGTTGGAAGTGCCCTTAAAAAAATTATCTGTGCCGGTAAAACAGCTCAACAAACCAAGAAAGTGCCAAATAGAAGCAAACAACACCACAGTCGGAATAAGTTCGGTTGCACTCGATGCCGACGTTATTATAAATCTGCCGAAGTTCAAAACACATCAGCAGTTAGTAGCAACATTTGCGGTTAAGAATATGTTTGGCTGTGTCAGCGGCAAGCGTAAGGCCCTTTGGCACTTCGCGAAAGGAAAAAACGCCGACGATTTTTGCGAATTACTCATTGAAATTTACAAATTCCTGAACCCTGCCCTGACCATAATCGATGCCGTCACCGTAATGGATGGCCCCGGGCCGATTCGCGGCAGAGCCAGACCACTGGGCTGGCTTGTTGGCGGAACCGAGCCAATCGCTTGTGAAGCTATCTGCTGCAAACTTGTCAATATAAAAACGAATGACCTGCCGATTATCAAAACAGCAAGGCAAATGCAATTCGGCTGCTCCGACCCAAACAAAATAAAAATCCTCGGCGATTCGTTACCAGAAAATATATGCACTGATTTCGAACTCGCCGAGCCTGTTCCAATCAGGTTCTCTCTGCCACACGTCTGCAAAAGCATCTGCAAACAAATACTGCTGCTCACCAAAGCCGCGATAAAAAAGCTTCACGCAAACCACCGCTAATCACACATCTGTGAGACTTTCTTTATCGCTTCATTCTCAGGGTTGTCATTTCTTCTTCTCTTTTGATGCAAAATTAGCGAGACGCAGTTTCACAGGTGTTTTCTAATCTCATCATAGATAAGCTGAGATTGTGCCTGGTCTCCAAATACACCAACTCTAACAGACAGCTTCGTTAAATTATTTTCAGCCGTTTTTAGTCTTATCGTTACCTTCTTGTCTGCTGCTGTTCGCCCCACTATAACCGCTGAAAGAGCATCTTTTTCCTTTTTGGTTGCAGAGATTTCGAGCTTATCCAAAGCTTTCAAAGCAGCTTGGTAACTCTGGTCAATATCATTGTCCAACACAGCTTCAAGATTGCCCTTCAGGTATGCCACCGTCCCTGCTCCTGCTCCCACCAGAGCGACCGCACAACCACAGACAAGGCAAAGTAAACCACAAAGAACCACAATCGAACCAACCTGTTTCTTGTTCATAATGCTCTCCTATGTTAAAAATCCATCCCCGATTCTTCACTGCCAACTGCCGCTTAATTATAAATTTGCAGGCTTGCAAAGATTTTCTGCACACCGTGCCACGCGCCCACAGTGCTGACACTTAAACTGTGGGTCTTCAACCATCCACTTGTACTCCTGTTCATTACTGAGATGAAATCCCTGCGATACGAAGTAGCACAGATGCTCCTTATGCCTGGAGCCTCCGCATTCTGCATTGTGGTCAGGACATTTCTCTGCCATTTTCTAACTCCTCCAAAATGAAAGCCGTTCAATTTGTTTGATTTCGTCCTTTTCCATAGCGCCAAAAGTGTATCTTATACTTCAGCAAATGGCAATAAATTAGTCTTTTTCTCTTGACTGACAGCTTTTGGAAGTGTAAACTTGTATTGCTTTTGGTTTGTTTACTAAAGGCAGATAAAGTGAGGAGATATGCAAGTCGTACTGCACCAATTTCGGGAAATTTTATCGAAGTGGTATCGGTGCGCTATAAATATCAACAATCTTTTGAGAGGATAAGGCAATGAGGAAATCGACCGTCGTTCTTACCTTAGTGATATTGATTACACTTTTCAGCACCATCGCTGAGGCTGACATTGTGTATTTAGGGTGTCTGGACAGGTGGCGCCGTCTCTTGCCGGAAGATGTCTGGAGTTTTGATTACGATTTGCAGCAGTTGACGCTGACCGATATGATTTCCGAATTACCTGCGGACCCTTGTATCTTCGACCCGACGCTCATGGTTCGAGTGGTGGGTTTAGTGGACTTAGACTCAAGATTTACTGTTATCAGAAACATCACCAATAACACGGGTGCTACCTGGACCGGCTTCATACTAAAAATGAGGCGTACTATAATAGCCGGCAGCGCCAGCTTTGTTAATGGTAGTGCTGTAAGCACGAAGTTACAAACAATAACTTATCCAGAATGGATGATAGAGTTCTCCGGACCAGAACCCGTGTTGGACGGCGAGTCATTTATGATTCAGTTTGATATGCAGACTGATAATACTTCTCACTCCTCTAGGTTGTTTGACCTTATTTTGCAGCAGAATCCGGTTGCTGAGCCTGCGACTGCCGTCTTTGTTGACGTAAAGCCCCGTTCCTGTCCGAATCCGCTTAATGTTAAAAGTTCAGGTGTCCTTCCCGTAGCTATCTTGGGCTCAGAGGATGTTGATGTAAACGAGATTGTTGAAACTTCTATTTTGTTGGAAGGCGTTGGTGCAATTCGCCATAGCTTTGAAGATGTGGCTGCTCCGGTTCTGGATGCTAATGATTGTAACTGCACCACAGACGGCCCTGATGGTTTCCTTGACCTTACCCTAAAATTCAAGACTCAAGAGATTGTAGAAGTAATAGGTGAAGTCAACGATGGCGATGTATTGACGTTGGAGCTTACAGGCGTGTTATTCGGTGAGACACCAATTGAGGGAGCGGATTGCATAGTTGTTGTTGGTAAATTTAAGCCCTTTAACAAAGCTGACATCAATAAAGATGGTATGGTTGACACGCTCGATTTTACGATAATTGCCGACAATTGGCTGGAATCCACCATTTTAGAAGATTAATCTGCCGGTGTGACAAAGACTTGATTTGCTGCCGACGGCCCGTGAGCATATCCCTCACGGCCTTTTTTTAATCTTTGTAATTATCAGGGTGCGAGCATTGAGAATATCTTTTCTTTATCGGCCTGGCTGAATTCCAGTCCATAAAATCTTAAGAAAATCTCTTTTCTCATTTCTTCGGGCGTTATTCCAGGACGCTGACTATAAATAGCGCTCTGTACTATCTGTTTCGCTGTATCATACATGGAACATCCCATAAGCAGACGCTGCTCATTGGATTTGGCCATCATTAAATCTCGAAATTGAGCAGCAACTTCAGGATGTGTATCGTTCATTGTTTTGCCTCTTTGTAAATTTGTTCCAGACCCAACTGTGAAATCCACTTATCAACGTATTTTAAATCTAAATTATTTACTGTTGCTATTAAATTTCGAACATCTTTCAACTGCATTTCTGAATGACTGTCCCTTGCCCAACTCAGCTTGGATACAACCAGGTCCTCTGGAGAAATAAACCACATAGGACTACTCTTAATCAAAACCTTTTTTCTACGAGAAAACGCACCTTCTTGATATGCAGAAGACTTCTTTATAATGAAATCTGTTTTGATGACGTATCGATTGTGGATTAAGTTAAATATCCCCTGCTGCAAAACCTCTTTTTCAATCATCTCTTCGTTTATGTAAAAATCGCTTTGAAAAAGTGTGACAAATTTGTCGACGTCAGTCTCTTTTAATTCTATTACAATATCTATGTCCCTTGTCATCCTCGGCACGGTATAATAATTTGCAGCCATAGAACCACAAACCATATAGGGGATATTTGCTCTATTTAAGCGCTCGGTAACTACTTTTAGTACCTCAAGCTCTTCGCTCATACTGCAATCCTTCTTCAATGCACACCCCTGTGGTGGCTGCTTAATAACATACCAAATTACAGTATTAAGAGCAAAAGAATATAGCATGTTTTTGCATTACCAAGGCATTACGCCAATCCTCTCGATATTGACAGGACAGTTTTGCTTCGCTAATATCCCTCTTATGCAAGCAAAAAGCAAATCCGCAAATAAAATACGAGCCACGAGCCACAAGCCGCCAGAGACGATTAACATTCTGGGCATTGAGACCAGTTGCGACGAAACTGCCGCTGCCGTGGTTGCCGATGGTCGAATTGTCAAATCCTCAGTAATAGCCTCGCAAAACAAGCTGCACGAAAAATACGGCGGCGTTGTCCCCGAAATCGCCTCCCGCGCGCACATCGAAAAAATATGTCCTGTTATAGCAGAAGCGATTGAACAGGCTCATCTCAGCAGAGACGACATCGACGCAATTGCCGTTGCAAATCAGCCCGGGCTGACTGTGGCTTTGATAGTCGGCGTTACAGCCGCTAAAACTCTTTGCTTTGCCTGGGACAAGCCCCTGATAGCAATCAATCACCTGCACGCCCATATGCAGTCTGCGATGTTGGCCGAGGAAAATTTGCAACTACCCGCTGTCGCTCTTATCGTCTCGGGCGGACATACCTGCCTTTACGATTGCCAATCGCCTCTAAAGCTTAAACTTTTAGGATTTACCATTGACGATGCCGCCGGCGAGGCCTTTGATAAAGTGGCGACAATCCTGAAACTGCCCTATCCAGGCGGGCCCGCAATCGAAAAAATAGCAAAAAAAGGAAATCCAGATGCAGTCAAATTCCCACGCTCAATGCTCGGGGCCGACTCGCTGGATTTCTCCTTCAGCGGTATCAAAACCGCTGTACTGTATTACTGCCGCGGCCAGGATATGAAAGGTGAAAACAAAGTCGATGCGATGAGCCCGAAGCAAATCGCCGATATTGCGGCATCATTCCAGGCGGCGGTGATTGACGTGCTCGTGAAAAAAACTAAGCTCGCCGCTGAAAAAATCAACGCAAAAACCATCCTGCTCGGCGGCGGAGTAGCAGCCAACAATCAACTGCGAACCCGTCTGCAGCAGATGTCCGACTCCAATGCCGGCGTAAAAAAACTGCTCATCGCGCCAAAACAATATTGCACCGACAACGCGGTTATGGTAGCTTCACTGGCGTATCATAAATTCAAGGCCGGGCTCTTTGCAGATTTAACTCTCGAGCCAAAAGCATGTAGTTTGTAGTTATGAGTTCATAGTTCACAAACTACGAACTACGAACCACAAACTACGAACTACGAACCACGAACTACGAACTAAAACAAGGCAGGTGAAACATTCAGGCTGAAAGATTAAAAAAATTATTAGAGGAGGTCAAAAACGGCGAAATCGATATTGAGCAGGCGATTGAACAACTCCGGCTCTTGCCGTTCGAGGATTTGGGATTTGCCTGCATCGACCATCATCGCCAAATTCGCCGCGGCTTCCCAGAGGTTATTTA
>SDBT01001987.1_pt1 | contig 36692 bp, 22 predicted proteins | sample 2277101 | NCBI WGS metagenome assembly SDBT01 (sample SAMN10404973, study PRJNA504765) | marine sediment metagenome | isolation source: marine sediment core GS10_PC15, 103 cmbsf | place: Arctic Ocean: Southern Knipovich Ridge | collected 2010 | reverse complement strand
GCACCGTTTGCCGGATACGGAACCGGATACGGGGCAATTTTTCAACGAGATTCCCCGAAATCGAATCCCCTGAAGACCGGGTAGGGGGTATTTACATATATGGCGCACACAATCTAGCCCTATTTTCAGAAACCCTATAGCAAGGTCCGTGGATAGCAGGGTACATTATTATAGAGATATACGAACCTTCCCTAGTTGGGGGCTGCCCGGTTGTAGATTCGGCCCAGCCGACTAGATAGCCTGAGTCCTTCCCGTCGATGCTAAGTCCTTTTCTCGACAAGATCAGTGCCAGGGCTGACTTTCGGTTTTTCTTGATTCCCGCCTGCCCGTAGCATATATTGCCGGTTGCATGAATCCTAGACCGCGAAATGAGGCACACTCTCGAGCTGGCGGCGTTATTATTCAAGAGAAGCCCAACGTTGCCTGACAGCTATTGCGCCGGTCACGAAGGGACCGTGTAGGATATAGAGAAGTAAGGGGTCGAATTCGAGACAGGGCGCTTTGTTCAGGAGCGTATGCCCCCCTGGGCGTATTTCATGTAGAAAGCCAGAAAAGGAAGGCTTGGTAGGGGAAATGGTTAAAGCAATTGCATCCGCTTTAATATATTTCTTCTTCCATAGCGGAAGTAACGGAGAATACAAAAGGGATTAAATCCCATGAGAAAGACACTCTGTTTGTTGTTGATATTCCTCGCTTGTGAAGAAACAACCAAACCTGACACAACCCCACCCACAGTGACTATCACCTCACCACTTGGTGGATCAACTGTCTATGAAATCGTGGGAATAACTTGTATCTCCACTGATAATGAGGGAGTAGAAAAGGTCGAGTTATGGATTGATGGAGTGACTACTGGACTAACGGATGGCACCGAACCTTATTCATTCCTCTGGAATACTACGGACTATGAGAACAGTTCGACCCACACGATTTCAGTGAGGTCGTATGACTTAAGTGAGAATAAGACAGATAGTGATCCGATCACCCTAGTTGTGGACAACAGATTGTCAGTACCCCAGTCAGTTTCGATAACACAGATTATATTTGAGGGAGGCGGATTCCAAATAATGTGGTCGAAATCGAAGGATGATGATTTCATGTCTTACGCTCTCGAGCACTCCTTGGAGTCACTGATGGAGGTATCAGAGGTACTCTATCAAACTACTGTTATCAATGACACGACCTATTTCTGGGAGAATGCGAGCCCTCTCAGTTCCCATTATTTTTATGTTGTAGTTACAGACACTTTTAATTATTCCACAGATAGTCCAATCGTATCCTCTTCACTGGACCCTATTCCTCCACCAGTTAACGTTGATTTGGTTTCTTATGATCTAGATCAGCTTATCGTTTCATGGGAAATCTCCACCGAGGGAGATTTTAGAGATTATCAATTATTGTATTCAGAGACTGAGACAGGGCAAAGGAACACTCTTGCTACAATTCAGGATGTATCCATTACCACATATTCAGTGACTTCTTTTGATCCAACCCATGAGAATTGGTTTTGGATTATTGTTACTGATACCCTCGGACAGAGGTCAATTGGGGAGGGAAAATCCAATACCATCGATATTCCACCAATTCCGGTGGATGTGATTTCAGTGGATTATGATTTGACCAGCATGACAGTGATTTGGACCAAATCTCATGATGATGATTTCATTAAATATGAAGTACTGTACTCGGGAAGTGAGAGTGGAGCACAAACAGTAGTTGACTCTACATCTAGTTTTGGGGATACTACATACCAGTTCACCGATTTTAGTCCACTTCATGAGAACTGGTTCTGGGTGAGGATCACCGATCATTGGGGACAGACATCAACCGGTAGTGGCCTAACACACTCAATTGATAGTTCTCCCTCTCCGGTTAATGTCACCTCAGTTAACTATGATACCAGTCAAATGGTCGTATCTTGGGGACAGTATGAACCGAGTATTATGAGATTGCGGTACCTTGGGTATAAAGGAGATTTAAAAATCAAAGGTGCGGGGGAAACGACCACGAGAACAACTCGTATGGGACAGGGTGTACAACTGGTTCCTGGGAATGATTTCATCTCCTATGAAGTACTCTACTCAACAACTGAAAGTGGGGAAAGATCATCCCTTGGAACAATTACAGACATCACTACCACCGCCCACTATATAACCGACTTTGATCCAACCCATGAAAATTGGTTTTGGATAAAAGTGAATGACTACTGGGGACAGAGTTCGGTTGGGACAGGGATGACGCAGGAGATTGATAATCCACCCACTCAAGTAGATGTTACTTCTGTTTCATATGATTTGAATGACATGGTGACCACTTGGGAAGTTTCCTCTGATTTGGATTTCATCTCCTATGAAGTACTTTACTCAGAGACGGTTGAAGGTGAAAGAACGTCACTGGATATCATCACTGAAATCGATATTACATCATATACTATCAGTGTGTTTGACCCGACTAACGAGAACTGGTTTTGGGTGAAGGTAACAGACTACTGGGGATTATCCTCTGTAGGTAATGGAGCAACCAACTCCATCGATGCATCTCCGACTCCATCACTACTGGCAACGGTAAACTATTCTGGTGGTTTGTTCAACATAAGTTGGTCTGAAAATGTTGATAGTGATTTTGCATCCTACAGATTATATGAATCGCATTCTGATATTATGGAAGATCAATACCTTATATTCGAGACGGTAAATCCCCACGAGACATCGCACTCATTATCAATTGCTGAAAGAAATATTAAATATTATCAGGTAGTTACTACGGACTATTTCGGTCTATCTAGTCCTAGCAATATTGAATTGGGCAATTCATTCCCAGTTCCCAAAATTGGATTTGTGATAGATAATGGAGGCTATATTTATACTATCGATATTGAAGGGAACAATGAAGTTAATATCAGTTCAGGACAATTTACCTATCCTTATAACCATCCTGAGTTTTTCCCCTTCGGTCCATATGTTGTTTGGAAGAACGGAGCGTATCAACTCTATAGTGTACATAACGATGGTACCAACCTGAATAATTTGACCCCCGATATCAGTGCGTATAATCCCGCGATATCACCGGATGGTCAATTGATTTTATTTAACTCACACGTCAATGGATATCAGCAGATATTTGTCATGAATATCGATGGGACTAATAGGACTCAGTTAACACATAATACACGTGCAGACTATGTGTCCGAGGTCTCTCCCGATGGGAGTAAAATTGTATTTAGTTCAAATCCTAACGACCAGTGGGGTGTCTATATAATGAATATCGATGGAAGTAACGAAGTTTTGCTAGATAATACTTCAGGGTTTAACACAATAGGGGGTTACAACCGCTTTTCTAGCGATGGTTCAAAAGTGTTCTACCTTATTGGCAGCACTATCTATTCCATAAATATTGACGGCTCAGGAAAGACTCAACTTGGTGGAGGTAATGTTAATTATTTTGAATTATTTCCGGATGGGAATCGTTTTTTAATGTCGAACGATAGTTGGATAATGGGTATGAATATTGATGGAACAGATTATGAAGTAATTACCGATGACTGTTACTGTGGGTGGGGTGGGCATCCAGATATATCCCAAGATGGATTAAAAATTGTATATTCGAAGATGGTCGATAACACTATCAATCTCTTTATAATGGATGTCAACGGAGATAATAGTACACAAATTACAAGTAACCAATCTGATGACCTTTTCCCCTCATTCTTCGAACCCTAGAGGATAGTTTCGGTAGGTAAACTTGTAGCGACTGGAGGGATGAGTGATCAGGGAGGTTCCACCCCAATGGCAAACGATGCTGATCAATCTAAGCCTACTATCGCCTAGACAGTTTAATCGCGTAAAAGAGCCACGAGGTGGTGGATTTCGTGCATTGTGGGGATTCTGTGCGTCGAGAACTGACTGTAGAAAAGGCGGATAACTTATAATCCAGTATATCCCATAATGCCCTCCACCATCCGCAAGCGCGGCAGGAGTCAATCCGGGCACAGCACTTTAGCATTGTCCAGGTTTCCCCGGCATAAGCCTTTGGGGATTACCCAGAATTTGAGACAGTGCTGTTCCTGGGAGCATGGATTTAGTATATTTACAGGGCTATATAGAAAGAGACTGAATGGACAAACCAAGAAATACAGTCATAACTGGATTATCACCAAGAGCGCTCAAATTTGAGCTTCATGACATGGTTCGCAAGGAAGTCGATGGCGGCGAAGAAATCTATTTATTGGATCACTATATCTTGCTTACGGATGATGAAGGGGAATTTCATAACTGCTGGGGGAACGTGGCCATCCGTCCCGTTTTTGAGAAGGATTATGAACAGTTTAGAAAGGACTATCAAGACAAAATCAAAGGCGATGTATTTAATATCACCGATAAATGTGGCGATGATGTATCCTTAATGATATATCGCATTGAGGGGAATGAAGAATACGATCCAAGACAACCTGGCAAATGGTGTCTCTGGCATAACAATAAAGAAATTGCTAGAGTTCAGAGCGAATTATGTGAGGCGCGGGCAAACAGTGAAAATCCCTTTGATGAAAATACCAAGGACGAATATGTCTTAAAATACCGCGGAGTTCTTAGAGAATTTGGAAGATGGTATGGTGATAATAAATTTGACCTCCCTACAGGAATTGAACTTTCCTTTGTGCATTCTGTTGGCTACACAGTGGCCAAGAAAAGGGATACCCCTTATCAGTTAACAGGGCCTCAGTCTGCTACTATCAAGCTTCTCCATGAACACTTTCTAATCGGTACACCAGAGCTGAGACAAGACACTATTTTAGAGTTAATTGACTCTAAATCAAAGCGCCTAAAAGACGTTTTCCATAACAATAGCGAGGCACGGAATGATCTTATTGCCTCTGGTAAAAGGAGGGGTACTTATCGGTTGAATATCTAAGGTAATTGCCAAAAAACTTCACTTTCCACATATTACCCCTCCCAGTTCCCACTTACGTTCCCACCACGACCCTTAACATAAACCATGTTGAAAACAATAAAGGAGTCGTGATATGGAATCGACTAATAAATCTGACCACACTCTCGCTGATCTTCAGCAGATATTCCCGAACCTCAAACCTTCGACACTGGATTATTTAGTTCGTGAGGGACTTATTGCGTGTCGGCGCTATGGACGCGGACAACTTCGACGCTACCCCCTGGAAGCAGTTGAACAAATAAAGTCTTGGTTCGAGGCAAGGTCAAAGGAGCGTTCTAACCGTGAACAGTGAAGAAACGCAGAAATGGCTGGCGTGTAAAAGGCCCCGGACGTACTGGCAAGAGATAAGGGAAACCTTATTCGCATGGCCTGACGTATTCCGAATCCTCCAAAGCCTTGCACAACTGCACTGGCGAAGGTTGAGAAAATGACTATAGCAACGTATGACATCGAAGGTTCATTACGGCAGGCTATGAGCAACGCCGGGATTGTAACCAACGACCCCATTATAGCTGATGGGGAACTTCACCGGATACACGTAAATGATGACCGGCAGAGGGATAAAAACGGTTGGTATGTGATCTATTCCGATGCTATCCCGGCTGGTGCGTATGGTTGTTGGAAACGGGATATTTCGGAAACCTGGTGTGCAAAAGAAACGTCGAAACTTTCATCACAAGAGCGGGAGACTTTCACCCGCCGTATGGAAGCGGCTAAGGCGGAACGAGAGCAGGAAAGAAAGCGCGTCCATGCTGAAGCCCAGGCCCGCGCCCAAAAGATATGGGGAGCCGCAAAGCCCGCCCCGGAGTCGCATCCTTATTTAACGAAAAAGAAGATCGGAGCGCATGGACTTCGCGTTGCAGTCCAGGGCAAATATAAAGACTCGTTAGTCGTGCCGCTACGCGACGCCGCTGGTGTAATCCATTCTTTACAGTACATCGCGGAGGACGGTACCAAGCGGTTTCTCACCGGCGGGCGCGTGTCTGGTTGCTACTTCGCTATAGGTAAGCCGAGAGGGAAAATCTACATAGTTGAAGGGTTCGCAACGGGAGCCACTGTCCGCGAAGTAAATGGAGAAGCGGTAGCAGTTGCCTTTGATAAGGGGAATTTGGGCGCGGTCGCGAAATCATTGCGGGGAAAATTCCCCGATGCACGGATCATAATAGCTGGAGATAATGACCACCAGACGGAAGGGAATCCTGGCAAGACCAAGGCCCTTGAAGCTGCCGGGGCGGTCGGGGGACTGGTGGCGTTGCCGGTATTCCAGGATGGACAAACGGGAACGGATTTTAACGATTTATTTATGGCCGAAGGCCAGCAGGCTGTAAAGCGGCAGCTAGAGGCGGCGGCCCCACCACCGCTATCAGATGATCCGCAAGCAGAACCGATCACGGTACAGAAAAGTTTCCCCACCACCGAGAGCGGCCAGGCCGAATATTTCGCCCACCTCTACGGTGACCAGCTCCGATATGACCACCAGCGGGAAACCTGGTTGATCTTTAAAAAGCACTGGTGGCAACCGGACCAAGACGGCGAAGTCTACAGACTAGCGAAACAGGCCGCCCGTAAACGCTACATGGAAGCATGGAAAATCAATGACCAAAAGGAAAAGAGTAAAGAAGCCGATTTCGCTATTAAATGCGAGAGCCGATCCAAGATAGACGCAACGCTAGCACTGGCAAAAAACGAGGGAGCGATTGCGGACCCCGGCACCGGCTGGGATGTCGATCCCTGGCTTTTAAGTGTAGCCAATGGGGTGATTGACCTTCGCACTGGAGAACTGCGGCCCGGTAAGCCGGATGATCGGATAACCAAGCATTCACCGGTAAAGTATGATCCCAAGGCCCGGTCAGATCAGTGGGAGAAATTCGTTCGGGAGGTTTTTGACCTCGAGATAATTGATTTCATCTGGCAAGCTGCCGGATATTCGCTCACTGGCCTAACCTCAGAGCAATGCCTTTTTTTATGCCACGGCACCGGCGCAAATGGTAAAACCACTTTCCTGAATATCCTTCGCTACGTCCTGGGCGGTTATGGCTGGAATACCGGTTTCAGTACCTTAGAAAAGTCTTACTACAAGACGTCTAGCGAAGATATTGCCGGACTTGAGGGTCGACGCTTAGTCACCGCATCCGAAACAGGGGAAGCAAAGCGACTGAATGAAGCCAGGGTAAAAGCCTTGACCGGGGGTGATGCCGTCACAGCGCGGCATTTGTATCAGTCCGAGCGAATGTTCACCCCAACCTGCAAAATTTGGCTATCAACCAACCACCTTCCGCTAATCCGGGATGACAGCTACGGGTTTTGGAGGCGGGTAAGATTGATCCCGTTTACCCGTCGATTCATCGGCCAAGCCGAAGATCGTAACCTCGAAACCACGTTGAAACAGGAAGCAACCGGAATACTTACCTGGGCCGTTCTGGGCGCTGTCGCCTGGCAGGAAAACGGCCTGGAAATCCCGGAAATGGTGTCTAAGGCAACCGCTGAATATCGGGAAGACTCGAATCCACTGGCTGAGTTTCTAGCCGAATACTGCATCCTTGAGAACGGCCAGGAGATCAAAGCAGCTGAATTTTACAAGGCTTACAAGGCCTGGGCCGAAGAGAACGGCCTCAGCAAACGGGAAGCCATGAACAGCACACAATTCGGGCGATTGATGGGGGGGCAATTTGAAAAAAAGAAGACCCGCAACGGTGCTTATTATTTTGGCGTGGGCCTCAAGTAAAATGGTGGCCCCCGTCGAAAGCGTGACTAGTGTGACGGGTTTAGAGGTGTTTTCAGTAACTCTCCCAGATTTTATAGTCGCATGGGGGAAGTTATAGGAAATGGCCTTAAACCCGTCACACCCATCACCGTTTCCTCAAGGATTGGAGGACGATTTCCGCCAAATCCCGATCGACCATCTCCAGGTTGAGGTTGAGTGGCAAGGTTTTGGTCTTGAATAGCCCGGTCTATGTAGTAGTGAGGTCTATGCGGAGTTGTGAGTGATACAGCGGCAGATATAGCCCTGATCCTGGCCAGGCTAGATGACCTTGGCCGGCGGCTGGACGGTAGCCACGTCTCCCCATGGTTCACCGTCCGGCAGGCCGCAGGATATCTGCAATGCAGTCCCCGCCAGATTGAAAGGCTCGCTTCCAAGGGTCTATTGCCCTATCGAAGGTTAGACCCAACCGCTAGAAAATCTCAGCGGCTGTTTCATCGATGTGATTTGACTGCCTACTTGGTCGCCGGCCGGAACCCGGTGGCCACCCGGCTAACAAAAGCTGAACGTCGGGAAGTGAAAGAACTCCTGGCATGATGGCCACCTTTCAGGATCAGAGCCTCATTGAGGGGGATTTCTTCCGACACTGGCAACAAGTCCCGGATGGTTCGATAGACCTCGTACTCACCGATCCACCATTCGGCGTACTCACTTCGGCCCAGCCCTGGGATGTGCGGCCCGACTTTCACGTCTTAGCCTGGATATTTGGTCAGCTCTTATCTCCGACTGGTCAGGTAGCGATTTTCGGTGATTCTTTAACCACCACGAAAATTCAGACTGCATTTGAGGGATACTTCCGATTCAGATTTTCTTGGATTTGGCAGAAACCATCGGTAGTACCTGGGGGTAGTTACAAACCAGCATGCGATTTTGAGATAGTCACTGTTTACGCGAGAAAAGGCGCGAAGATTAAGGATGTTACTTTCAACTTGGATGATATTCGGCAACCTGGAAAGCCGTATACACGACCTGCCGGTAAATCCCAGAATCAAAATCCTACCCGCCGGGGTGGGGGCAACATGCCGGAAGTGTTTGCCAATACAACGGGGGACCGATTTCCGAGGTCGATTGTACAGTACGCTAATAAACCCTGTCTCCCAAAAAAGGAGCGGGTTCCGGAAATCGCCACCCAAAAACCCACCGCGCTTGCTGAAATGATTATCAAAGCCTTATCGAATCCAGGGGACACGATCTTGGATTGCTTCCTGGGCTCAGGTACGACTTTGATAGCAGCTCATCGTCATAACCGCAACGGCATCGGCTTCGAGCAATTCTCCGACAATTATGAGATAGCGCGAAAGCGGCTAGAGGTTGAAACCAGGCAAGGAGTGTTGGCATGAGGTCAGATTTAGCCCTGAATAGCCCCTATTTAGCCCATAGCGGCAGAGCGGCACCCAAGCCGAGTGTTGGAACAGCTAATGATATGTGGCGTTATATGGAAAGATACGGGATATTGACATTCAAGTTTCCGTATCAGGATATTGGGGTCATAATGCTAATAAATCTTGATACGGGAATTCCCGTAGCGTAATGTATGGAAGCATGGTGAGCGATTATCCCATATCACAGAAACGATTTTGCCGGGGGCTTGCTCCTATCATGCTCACCATGCACAGAGTGTTTTATTTGCAGGTCTCCGGCGCACCTTATTCATGGAGGGCTAGGGCATGGCTGGTCTAAGAAAACTTCGAGGCAAATACTACGTCCGGGTTTTTCTACCCGGTGGGAAAGAGAAACTTCTACCGACCAAAACTGGCGACCGCAAACAAGCGGAGGCAAAGCGGCGAATTATCGAGGAGCGTGAGTTCCTGGTAAAGGCGAGACTGGCTGAGGATTTGGAGGTAGATAAGGAGAACCTCTTCAAGGCCATCGATGACTATCTAAAAGACTGCAAAGTAAGGCTTCGAGCGAGCAGCTATGAATCCTACCGCCTGGCCATGGACAACCTCCGTAAGTGCTGGATAGACATTCCGGTCAAGGATATAACAGCTGGGCATTACACCCGCCTCAAGCAGTTCCTGGCCTCGTGGCTGAAACCTGGAGCTGTGAACGTCCGCCTGCGTGCGATCCGAACATTCCTCAACTGGCTAGTATCGACAGGTAAACTCGATCGATTGCCATGTAAATTGACTCTGATAAAGGTTGATGTGGGACTGCCGAAATTCTTCACACCCGCGGAGCTGCAGAAAATTTTCGCTCAGGTGAAGGATCCCAAGATAAAAGCGGCTTTTCGGGTGCTGGCCGAGACCGGCTTGCGGCGTTCGGAGCTATTCAACTGCACCCGGGAGGACGGTTTCCTGCATCTGCACCATACCAAGGGCCGCCGAGATCGTCTGGTACCCCTCCCCCCTACCCTGCTCCCCGACTTCCTGCTGGCCACGGAAGATCCCTACAGACCTAATACTATTACTCAGGCCTTCACAGCTGCCCTGCGAGCTTCCGGGATCGAGCCCAAGGGACGATCACTGCACAGCCTGCGGCACACCTTTGCCCTCAGGGAATATTACCGCACCGGCGATATCTACTATGTGAAGGGCCTGCTGGGCCATTCAGCGGTCACGGTGACCGAGCGGTACCTGAAGTTCCCCCAGGAGTACTTGGAGAAGGTTTTTGGGGAACACGTGCAGCGCTACCCGTCAAGGCAGCCGTTTGCTGACCTGATGGCCAAGGAGCCATTGTTTCAAGCCTGAAAAGTTGACCTCACCGGATACATACCGGATACAGCTGTTATTCCCCGTTGGGATGTGCCGGATCGGTAGTCTGGGGGATAAGGGATATTTATCTGCCTCAAATTGCGAATAAAACCATTGTCGCGAAAATTGGGCTAGCCGAGATAATACGTTTGGGAAGTTATCCCCATCGCAAACCGAACTGCGAAGGGACTATTGACTCGGAAAGTATGTCCATAATGGATGGGCAGTGATCAGATAGCGTTGTGAAAATCCACCATCTATCCTGCTCGATTCGCTACGCTACCCGAGGATTTTGGCGGATATCTGTGTTATATGGTAGGTTATGTTGTGGATTCTGCCCCCACCCCTACTTCAGAAGCACCATTTTGATGCCTCTAGCATTTTCGGGTGCCGGCGTAAGACGCTTTTAAAAAGAGATTAAAACAACATACTGGTGGAGTGAGATTGATCTTTCTGAATCTAGTCCACTCCGATTCACATCACCTTAGAATCCTACTACATAATCGGGGCAATCCCATCATCTCGAAAGCAGCGTCAAACGAACATGATCTAATAAGGCCGAATTCACTTCCTGGTTCATGTTATTGTTAGCATCGGTGAAAGCAAGGGACAACTCATGCCTACCCTTCGATAAGTAGACGACATGAGCATTACTATAACCCCAGTTGGTCCAATTTTGTACTCCCCTTTGGGGCAAGACGACTGGACCAACGATCTCCCCATCCAGGGTAAGAGTTCTGATGGTGCATTTGTTATTTGTATTGATAGGACCGTGTCCGTTAGCATATCTGAAGTCAATGCTAAACAATCCAGGTTGCTTGATCTTAGCAACGAAACGGATTTTTTGATCTTTGGCTTTGACTAGTTCAATATATCCTTTGCCTGAGTAGCCTGAGTGGTGGTTCAGGACATTTTTCTGCTTTGGTTGTACTTCAACACGGATAGTTTCCAAGGGGATATAATCTACCGGCTCACTCAGAAAGGACTGGCTATTTCCCTCATCTACAGCCAGCACTTGCCATTCTCTATGATCCTTCTCATATGGCATTGGGAACGTTCCGTTAGAGCATTTCCCCAATAGTTCACCGTTTTGATAGACGAAATATGTTGTAGTTGCATCGGTAGTTTCCCAACGCAAGTCTGCCTCAGATATGGAGACCGAAGGGGTTGCGGGTGAAAATTTATTTCCCACAAGGTTGATAGGTTGGGAATTGTAGTCATCGTTGGCCATCGTAATTTGGAAATGATGCTCACCCTTGATATCGCCAGGGATAGTGGCGTTCTGAATTAGCTTACCATCCATTTCGACCGATGCAATTTCGCTCCCAAATCCTTGGATGGTGATGGTCAATAGTGCGTCCCGGTACCTGAAGTTCTTCAGCGAGCGCGTGCCTCCATAAACCTTAGGAATGGCGGGCGCAAGTGTAAGGGCGTCGGGAGTGAAAGACATGCCAAAAAGGATACGGTATACCATCGCCAGATTACCCGCAACGCTCCATAACTGCCGGTCGGAATTGATCTCCGTACCCATATAATCGCCGGTACTTGCTACCATATTTTCTTTATTGGTGAGGAATAGAGCTGCTGGCCGATAAATTGACGCCAGGCCGTGCTCCACAGCATTCATATTGGCGACTTTGGCCGCGGCCCAGGTTCGATATGCGCAGACGAAAGGCCAGATGCCGTTATTATGATACGGGGGTATGTTTGGGATTTGAGGATAGATACAAGGTGTCCCGAATGTCAGGACAGGCATGCGCTCGATAATCTGGCGCTGCTGAGGCTCATCAGCAATATCGAATAATACTGCTAAAGCTTCACCTAGTGATTCTGACCTCGGGGACAACGAGAGATAATTCCGACCATATAGGTACTGACCATAATAGCCTTTATCCGGCATCAGCAGATGGGTGTTCATGCCTTTTTTAATGCTTGCAGCTATTCCAAGGTACTGATCGCCTGAATCGCCAAGAATATCAGCCATTTCAGCCAGAATCTCATAGGTCCGGTAGTGAACAGCATTGGTCCCGAGGTTCTGGGAAGTATATATGTCCTTCGGGTCCATCCATCGAGGATAGGTTTGTTCGCGCCAATCAAGGAAGGAAGATTCACCGTGAACAAGGCCGGTAGCCCGATTGTACACTACTTTCAGGTCGGATTCGGCAGAGGTTTTAATCACACCGTAGGCATATTCCAGCCAATCTCTATCGCCGGTTACAGTATAGATCTCCCATGCGGCGAGAGCCCATATCATCCGATCTGAAGATACTGGCCAAGATCCACCCGTTCCCGTATCCTGAATAATGCGACCGTAATCCACCTTGGCCATTAGGCTCTTTTTTGATTCCTCCGGGCTAATGATCGCCAATGACAGCAAAATGCTGTAACTGATGTCTCGGGTCCACACACCGGGCCACTTGGCTCCCGCCATAAAGGTGCCGTCCATACGGATATCCTGGAGCAGTTCTTCAAGAGACAAATTGTAAAGTGCATCACTTATCATCTGGGAAGAGGAATAGTGGGGAAACCGCGTGATATCTTGCTGCAATGACCAAGTTGCTTGGCCTCCCTCTAGCTGGGCCGCCTCCTGAAATTGCTTAATTAGGATAGTAACTTCATAAATCCCATCACCATCTGGATCGGTCATCTTTAATTCTGGCCTGCTTGGCAGGGAGGGGAATTCCCAGGTGAGGGGATGGGTACCCCCTGCGACGTATAACCCGGTGAATTCGTCAGCCATGATTCTCTCGCTGTTGAAGGTCTCGTAATAACCTTTTGAATTGAAATCCGCCAGAACATGGCGCATGTCGGCACGGATAGTGAAATAAGTGTCTTCTTCCAGGTAAATGTTGTACTCATTTTCGGGTGTGCGCGGATTATACGGATCGGAGTTACCGAACTTATAGAGAGAGGAGATATACTTACCATCTTCCGGAAACAGGATGGCGTGGTGATCTTCACCGGGGTAGCGTTCATTGTCATGACCGTCAATGCTGAACTTGAAATCAATGGTTCTTTTTGTCGGTTGGCTGTAGGTGCTCTGATAATTGGTAGTCAGCTTAACCGGTGAATGAATTGTTGCTTCATATTGACCCTGAACAACCTTGTTTGTAGTGATCGTAAAGGAATCTGAGCGGTACAGATAGTCTTGGCCTTGCAAGACCACTACCGTGAACAGGACTAATGCAGAGGGGAAGATTGATCGCATTTTAACTCCATACTAATGCCGTGCATCTGGTAGATGCGCCGCAATTATATTCAGGCTATTTTAGGAAAAGCATTTTCCTGGGTACAGTTGATTTTTGCTCTAGGCGATATAAATATGTGATTAGTAATGTTCCGGACCAAGTCTGAAACTGGCTTGGTTATGTTGGAAATTATTCATGGAGCTATCAACAGAAATATATGCCTTGTTTGTGGCGATACCCGTCTTTACAGTCTGGCTGACGACCGATTCAAATACAGAGGCTGTGGACGCAAGTACAGTCCGAAGAAACTTTATGATGACCTTCAGGCCCTGCACTACTTCAGCCTTGAGATTCCGGCCAACAAAGCCGCCAGGGAATTTGGATGGAGTTATGCCAAGGTTCGCAGCAAGTACATGCAGTACCGCCAGGAAATCGTGGAGCATCTGGGCTAGGAGTTTCAGAAATTGTCGAGTGAGATCGAGTGCGATGAGAGTTACTTTGGTGGTAAACGCAAAGGAATTCGAGGAGATGGTTCTCGAGGGAAAATGAAAGTCTTTGGCATGTTGGAGCGCCAGGGAAGGATATTCACCACTGTTGTGGACAATGTCTCTGCCGAAACCCTGCTGGCTGAGATCAAGCATCGTTCTGAAAAGGGGAGCGTCTTCCACACCGATCGGTTCAAGTCCTAGAAGTCGCCTAAGTTCTATGGGAAGCACCTGACCATCAATCATAGCGTAGAATTCGCCAAAGGAAGACGTCACATCAACGGCCTGGAGGGCTTTTGGTCCTTCGCCAAGGAAAGGCGGCTGAAGTATCATGGGGTCAGTCAAAACCACTTTTACCTATACCTGAAAGAAAAGGAGTTCAGGTACAACAACAGAAACGGAAATCTTTATCAATTGTTGAGCAAAATCCACTTTGGTCCGGCTTTTAACTAATTACCTAGATCTATTTTACCGCAAAACAATCTTTACATCTCTTGCTCTGTCCGAACCCGTTACTTTAACATACAGCAAAGTTTGCGATTCATCAAAGTACCACCCTTCAGGTATTTCCAGAAACTGTGACCAGCGACTGGCTTTCTTTAATTTGGAGCCTCCCAATAAAATCTTTTTAGGATTTCTATTAATGATTTGAAGCGTTACCAGGTCCTGAATTTCCGGAAGCATTACATGAATAGAGTTGCTTGTTTCCTTAACACTTATATTCTTTATGGCATTTTTATAATCCAGCCAACTATATTCAGTGTTTTCATTAGGATAAATTCGAAATACCAAATTCCTGTATTCAGTAACATCATTACCAATAGAATTCCCGAGTATATAATCTGATCCTAAATTCAGAGGGATAATACTACCAGCTTTTGCGAATACCGGGATCTGATCCTGTTTCACTGGATATGCTATTACTTTCGGTCCATTTACTACTCTATGATTCCAGAAATCAATCCACTCACCATGTGGTAAATAGACTTTACGCAGTTCTTGCCCTTCCTGAACTACAGGCGCAACCAGCAGACGCGATCCAAGCATATATTCAAAAGATTCGGCATAAGCTCTTTCATCATCGGGAAATTCAAGTGCCAACAGACGCATCAGCGGTAAACCTGTCTTTGCGCTGTTGTTAGCCTCGGAATAAAGGTATGGTAATATATTCATCCGTATATTAGCAAATTTTCGAAATACATCGATACAGCTACTGTCCCCTGTAATTTCGGCCATATTCCAGGGAGTCCGTTCGCGACTGGGTATCGGATCGCCGGAATCTGCCGAATGCAATTGCATAATAGATGAAAATGTAGTTGCAGCAACACTACGCTTGTATAGTTCCGCCGAAGGCATTTGATCACTCCCGAAGCCGGCCATATCCCAGGCCACAAACGGAATTCCAGAAATACCTGCCGAGAGAACAGAGCGGATAGCAGCCCGAAATTCGGAAAATGTTGAGCGCTGATCTCCATTCCAGGTCAGTGGATGTTGTGCTGCCGTTGTACCCCCCGCCCGTCCAAAGACAACAATCTCATGTTTCAAAGTCTTCAAATAATCATAATAAGCTTGGTTGTAAACATCGGGATAAGCATTGTGCATCTCGATACCTCGCCGACCGTCATAAAATCGGAGCCCGCTACCATAGACAAATTCTCCGCCGTCGGTTTTAATTCCGTCGATTCCGAGTTCAGTAATCAAATAATTGCGTTTCGAAAACCACCATTCGCTGGCTTCGGGATTCGTAAAATCGAATAACAAACTGTTACCAAACCATGCCCTTGGCATACGATAGGCCTCACCATCCTCCCGCTTCACTACATAGCCCCGTTGAATTGCATGCGCCTCATCGAGATCACGCTGTCGATTTTCTACTTGACTGTATTTGAGAACCGGAATATTCCAGAGCAAAATTTTCATATTATTTTCGTGTATCTTCTGAACCAAACCTATCGGATCCGGCCAACGTCCCTTAAAATGAAAATCATCCAAAGAATAGAATTCCGGCGCTGCTTTCTGTTCATATTGTGCATCGTTGAAAATATAAAAAGTTTCTTCATCACTCCAAGCCTCGATAACGATAACGGACACCGGTATATCCAGTTTCTCAGCCATGAACAATTGTGTTTCGATTTCGGTTTGCCGATTCCATTCATTGGCTGAAATCCACAGTCCAAACGCCCATATCGGTGGCAGTTTTGGCTTGCCGATCACTTCGCTGTAGGAAGAAATGATCTCTTTGGGTCCCTTGCCCCCGAAGATATAATATTCGAACAACGCCCCGGTTTTTTTACGGGTATCCGTTAAGATCGTGCATCGGTCCGCGCTGTCACTCGCCAGGCGAAACTGCGAATAGGCAGTCGAATTCAGATAAAATCCATATCCGCCGCTGTTGAGGTAGAACGGAACCGGAAGATAGGTTTTTTCTTCCTGTTCATGGGCCGTATTAGTACAATGGATATCGACATTGTCTCCTCGCTTATCCAGATGATTGTAACGCATGCCGAATCCGTAGAACGCCTCTGACGGTTCGGTATAAAAATTATCCCGAACCTTAATAATTTCTCCATCCCCGTTTCTCAGAACGGCCAGACTGCCGTGCTGATCGAAGACATCGTTTCGTACAATTTCCTTCTGATCCGTCAACCGGCGGAGTTCCCAACGAAAGGGAGATTTTGCAATTTTCAACAGGAGTTTTTGTGTTCTAATTTCAACATAGTCTTTATTTTCATTCATTGTAAACGGAACATTTGTAGCAAGATCGGCTTCCCGATCCCTTTCAAGCAATACGCTCATACGAAAATAATTCTCGCCGGGAAACGAAAAATGAATTTCAGGATGAATTGCATCGTCCTCACTATCGCAATGGAGAATCAGTTCATTTCCTTCTTCACGAACGTTCCGTACATCGGTCACATGCACCCACTCGGCGATCAGAAACTCAAACGGCCCGACCTGCTCGAATTCCGTTTCGTGCCTTGCGCTAATTGTATAGGCAATCTGATCTTCGGCAGTAAAAGGCCCCAGCACAGCCTCCCAGTAGCAATCGCCTTCATGCAATGCAACAAATCGACTTTTTATCAGCTGCTGCTCAATCCCATTTTTACGCCATTCCACCTGTGTTTCTATCGCTAGAGCGGGCCCCTTTGTACTAAAACCGATCCGCACTGTATCCCCCACTTCCGGATAATGCGGCTTCAATTCCATCGAATAGAGTGGGATCGCCAATTCCCGTTCGGCATATAGATTCTCATAGCCCAGCACACTATGGGTAATCTGCGGCATCGAAAAAGCAATCGAACTCGACCCGAGAAAACAAAATAAGACCCACAACTGCCAATGTTTAATCATTAAAATAGATACCTTTTTCTTCACCGATCATAATTTCCGTCAGGCAAATTTGTTTAGCGAAAAAAGCAGATGTTACTTTTTCACCCGGTTACAACGCTATATTTAGTGAAAATCCCTGCACTGGGTCAAATTTGCCAAATTCCTGGAATGAGTAATCAACTATGATGCCTCGTCCAAGTAAAGGTACTTTGAGCCCTAATCCACAACTGAATCCCTTTTCGGTATTCGAAGCAAACAGACTTTGATAACCCGCTCGAACTCGGAACAGTTGAGAGATACGTAGTTCCGTTCCAATGTTGAATATTTCATTGTTATTGGTCGGTCGTACCGCATCAGCAGAAAGCGTTATTCCAATATTATCCCGATGGAACACTGGCAATGCAGCTCCCACGGAGAAACTTAACGGAATCGGCCATGAATCGGTTTTCATATAGGCCACCAGAGTCTCGTTATTGCCCATGCTCTGCGTATCAATATCGATTCGCTGGCGCAGATCGCGGCCCTGCAGTTGCATTTCGCCACCGAAATTCCGAATTGTCGCCGCGATCCGCAGATCTCTGAACTGAGTAATGAAGAGAAGTCCCAAATCCGCAGCCGCTGTCCAGGCTTTTTCATGCCATACATTCTGTTCGATATATTTTACCGTGCCGCCAATCGAAAATCGATCAGTGATATTGCGAGCATAGCTGATTCCAATGCACAGATCACTGGCTTCCCAAAACTCACCGGTGCCTTCCGGCAGGGCCACAGTAGTCACCTTTTCCCGAACGCCATAATCAAGTTGGTTAACACTAATTCCTATTGCATTCTGACCTGTTACCGCTAGCTGGAGTCCAATCCAATTGTGTGTTGATCCTACGAGATAATTGGATTGCGAGGCATAAAGCATCGTTTGCGCATTTCGAGATATTGCTCCCGGATTCCAATACAGAGCTGATGGATCGTCGACAATAGCTATGAAGGCCCCCCCCATTGCTGTTGCTTTCATACCAACAGGCATACCTAAAAATGTGGCGGCGGATGTTCCAACTTTACTCTGTGCATATGTTCGGAAATCCGTTAATCCGTTTATAATCTGAAAACTGCTGATAAGAATTAATATTTTATGTTTATTTATAATCATAATCACTTTATTACTGCCAGTTTACCGGTTACTTTGCCCACATTGGATTCTACTACATAAAAATATACGCCGTATGCCACATCCAAATTCTCTTTAGAACGTAAGTCCCATGCGATCGTGCCATTATTTAATCCTTCTGACAGTTGAAGCGTTCGCACTAAACTACCATCCGATGAAAAAATATACACTTTGGCATCTAATGGAAGTTTTCGGAACTCGATGCGACGTTCTCCACGTCCACTGGTAATAGTTGGCGGTAAGGGACTCTCCATTACATTGGCAAACACATAGGGATTGGGGACCACTTGAATCTCGTCCAAATCTTCTCGGGCCAATTCCTCCCGTACCAATGGCTTTTCCGTTGTGAATTCATACGTATCACCATTTCGAAACGGCTTGGAAAAGCTGATGCACAATTCATCACCATCACCGAATTGAAAGACAGTATCCACCTCTCCAGTATTGGCAAAGAATAGGCTCCAGAGCATCTGATATTCTCCGTCCGGACGTTTCCAGAATGTATAGAGGAAATCCTTCGGTTCAATCGTGTAAACCGAATCCGGAGAGTATTTGCGATTGAAGGTATGAAAGAAAGGTACCTCAGTCGAATCGTTGAGATTCAGAATTCGAAAATTACTCTGAATGGGCGGAAAATTACCCATCTTCTGGGCGAGATCGCCGGGGCGTATGTATCGGATTGTATCCCCGAATTGGATCAGTAAATCAGCTGGATACTCTTTCCCTTCCAAGAGCTTTCCACCCAATGTGAAACTTGACGTCATGGCAGACCATCTGTATTGCCGATCCCCCGTATTCCAAAATGACACTGTGGAATCATATCTTCCTTCAATCGTCCAATCATTCTCAAAATAGAGTTGCAGGCCGTCGAAAATATCCGTGTCAAAGGTCTCATCAGCTAATGGGCTTTCCTGTATTTTGTTACTCTTATACACGGGGTAATGTTGATATTTCACAATATACTCGGTCGTCTCCAACTCTGTATCCGGCCCAAGTTTAATTTTCCCCTTAGAAAAATTGATTACAAAATCATCCGGAGATAGGTACGTATTCGGATCTGAAAGCCGACTGATTAAAAATGAATCTTCTTCAATGTGCTCTTTATTGAGCGGTTGAAAATTCGAGCCAATCTCAAGGGTTTCCGATATTCCGGTGATATCCAGTACGGAATAATTTGTTGTTATGGGGGCAAATTCATCAGGATCGGCCCAGTCCAGGTTGGGTTCACCGATGTCCGGCTTTCCATTGTTTTGGGTACTATCTGTATCAATTACACTGATATTACCGTCGCTGCCGACATCATCTGTTAGTACATTCCAGTTACTGTTATTGTCGATCCCATCCATAGCAGTATCCTCAAAGATCACGCGGTAGCTATGGCCGGTGAGTGCTGTTTCATCGATGACATCGTATGCAATGCCTCCCGTTCCAACACCATCTACCTGATCGAGAGTGGTATTGGCATTGGCCCCGTCGTAACCGGCAACCGGGGGATTGGGCCGGACCACAACCGTGTTGTTAGATGTCACGATCTCACCATCTGGTTGAATCGTAATAAACTTCGTTGTTTCGGAAGGAATCATATCTAACTCCGCTTCGCCGTGGTCATAGGCCGTCACGGCATAGAAATAACGTCTGCCGTTTTCCACGTCTTCATCTACGAAAGTATGCCGCAAACCTGTATCCGAACCAAGGTCAAAAGTGTAGCCTGCATTATCCTGGAAATATTCATCGTTTGTTGGAAACAGCCCCTTAATTCCGTTTTTCAAATCAAATTGTGCCAGATATTTATAGCCCACGACATTGCCGTAGATATCCGTCACCGACATAACATCGTTAAAATCAGAGTCCGTTGCTTTGTAAATTCGGTAGCCTTCAAAATCTTTTTTACGAGTAACCGGATCAATACTGTCTTCCGCCGCGCGATCCCAGTACAGCGTTACCTTTCCGTCTCCGGGCACAGCATTCACGGTTGGAATAGTCGGGGCGGTAGGAAAATTGTAATCGCTGTTGTAAATCTTCTGAACCGTCTCCCGATTCTTTAATAAATCTTCCAGATCTTCACCATAAAGCAGCGCCAGCGAAAAGCGCTGGGTCTCACCGGCACGTAGCGGGAAATAGGCCGCACCATAGATAAAATCACCATCCTCACCACGAATTGGACTTCCGTTCTGAATACTCTCTGGTACATCAAAGTATCCCGGTTGTAGCCATTGCCAGAGTGCTTCATCGTCACTCATTGGATAGCGTTGTGCTGGTGTAAAATAGTTAAAACTAGTCAGACCGATCTGATCGGATTCATCAACATCGGTACGATCGAAATTCGCTTCTCCCACTGTCGGAACACCGTCCCCTTCCCCATAATCCCCCGTATTTGGAATGCCGTCAGCGCCCAGATCATCAAATTCGCGATTCCAATCGCCGTCGTTGTCAATTCCGTCATCCCGGCGTTCATCGATCAGGGGATCGTTGAGTCCAAGGCCGCTAATATAGTCGATGTAACAGACAGGATTAATCTTGTCAAATAAAATAACATCATTTTCGATATCTTTGCGGACCTGACGATAATGAAGAAGATAATTTTCGTCAATCAATCCGTCCAAATCATTATCGATTCCATCATAAGCGTCGGGATCGGCATTATAATCTTTATTCGGGGCGCCTTCGATGAAACGGGTTTCGCCTGCAATCAATCGCAAGCTGTCATCCATACCTCGCGTATAAATCATCATCGTATCGCGTCCAATCGTCAGCACATGACGCTGGTAATTGTCATCAATCAGGACAATTTGATCTCCTAAGTCATAGACGATCGTATCGAAATCACTCTCTTCAAATATTGGGGCCGCAAATGAAAGAGAAACTCCCTCCGACACCCCATCGACATTGTTATCATTATCATTATCAATACCGTCATAGGGATTCCCGGGACTCTCCAGAAAGGCATAGCCGACCATTCCTACATCGCCAATCCACAGAGGATTTCGGGAACAGTCGTTATCATAATCACCGGTATAGGTAATATCCTCCTCGACATTAAAAAAAGACCAGTCGTCATCCCATTCTCCCACATCTGCTGCTCCACCGGTGGCGCCGACATAGGTACCGCAGAGCATACCAAAGGTTACACGAGCATAGTCCGTAGTACTGTTATTGGTAATTTCATATAGCCAAAAAATCAGATCGCTTGCAAGTGGACGCGCCCATTGCATGCCACGTACTCTTACTTCTAATCCCAATCCATTACGCATTGGATTATTACTGTCCGGTTTAAAGGCGACCCCCCATTGATTATTCTCTGCATAATTAAACTCTTCATCATTGTTGTCATTCATGACGAAAAAACTCTCTTGATCAGCATTGGTCAGTCCTTTTCCCATAAAACTGTTCCAACTACCGGGCCAACCGGGATCAAGTGGATCATCCAATTTATCTGGCCACAAAGCCGGCCATGTATTCGGATCCGTACTCATCGCGAGGTTATACTGGTCTTCATTCATATACCCCTGCACCGGCTCAAATGTCCAAAACTTACCGGTGTTAGAGCGTTCCTCAGCAACACTCGGTCGTGAGGCATTACAGACAACCACGCTATGGAATTTCCGTATTCTCTGAGAGACCGAATCAAAATAGGCCACCTCCGCTCCAACCATCGGGGCTAGATCGCCAATATAGCCATTGTTATCATGCTTCCAGGCACCAATCGGGCCATTGAATGGTTGCGCGACGACTCCCCAATTACCGAAAGTTGTACGTACCAGATTGGCATTATGCAGCCCTGATCTTCGAAAACGCACACCACTCTCCTGAGCATGCAGAGTACTAAAGAGTCCGAGTGTTATAATGCTACAGACAAGATACTGTTGAAAAAAACGCTTCATTTTACTTCTCATAAATTTATTCTTACGCCGATTTCGATTCTGCGTGGTTCACCGTAATCGCCGGGATCTAAGTAATACTCCTCAACCGAATTAATCGGTGTAGCAACATTAATAGCCTCCACCCGATCGATATCACTGGTAAATCCTGACCTTCCGGTGTCGTTAAAAACAGTCAGTTCATTTTTTCGATCCAAAACATTTTTAATCCTGATATACAATTCAGGTGTAAATCCAAATAATTTAAACTGCCTGTAACCGTGCATATCCAGGCTAAATGTCACCGGTTTCTTCTCCGAATTAGTCAATAACGAAGTAATATCTTCCGACAAGCGGGGCGTATAGGGCAATCCACTGCCGTAGCGCCCGAGAAGAATGAGCCCACTGCCTTCTGTACTATTATATCCCAACGTGGCATTCACCGTATGACGCTGATCCCAGTCCAGGGGATTCATCTGTATCTCAGGTTCCGCTCCACCAGCCACGGCATTACGATAGGCATCCGGATCACTTGCTGTTCCTTCCACGATTTGAAACGTATAATCCACATTCGCGAACCATCCCTTGGGATCGCGTTGATTCAGTGCAACTGTAATTCCTTTAACCACACCGAAGTCACTATTCATGAGACGGCTGTAGCGGGCAAAACTTCCGAAAACATCTATTTCCTCCGATCGGGTTCCAGTCAGATCTCGTATATCTTTGAGAAATATCGTCACATCCATCGCAAAGTTTGGTGTCAGCTGTTGCTGCAGCCCGATTTCCCCAGCAATCGTCTTTTCCGGTTTGAGATCGGCGTTTCCGATGATTCCAACATTACCGGTTCCGCCGCCAAATTGAAATTCTGGATTACGATAAAGATGCTCATAATTCGGAATCTGGAAAAAGTGACCATAGGAAAAATGGAATACCCCCTGATCGCTGATGGGAAAAGAAATGCCAATCCGCGGACTGATCATCTCTTTAGCAGTGGCCTTGGTATACCAATATTCCCTGCGTTCATTAATGCTCACGACACGCTCATCGTCATCCTGATATCCGTTACCGTTCAGGTCATGATAAATATTCTGCCGACGAATCGGATTATAAATGTCAGGATCAGTCGGATCACTGAGAACAACACCGTCCGGCTCAAAATAATCCCAGCGAACACCAATGTTAATGACTAATTCATTATATTCAATTTTATCCTGGAGATAGGCTGAAATTTCTACTGGTTTATTTTGGGCTAAACTGCTATAAAGCAAACTTGCTTGATAGACCGTTGGATGGATATAGGGTGAGAAACTCGATGGTATACCCATACTGAAATCTATATAGTTATCACCTGGCGACGGTCGTATTTCAAATTCCCGAATCTCAATTCTGTTCTTCTTGTACTCCAGACCCGTCTTGATCTGATGGTGAGGATTGACTTGCGAAGTTAGGTTGAATTTCAGTAAATGTGAGCCGCTATCCCGCAGATAATGTTCGTTCTGCGTGCCCCCCACATGAAATTGATAAGCAAACCGTGTTAAATAATAGGAATGTACATAGGTGCTACTGTCGCTATTGGCACTCTTGGAAGAAAGCCGTCGTATATAGGACCGATCACTATAAGAATAAGCTATGTCAAAATAGCTGTTTAATGAGAGTTGTTTCTGTAGCATCGCGATATGTGTAATCCCGGTAATCTGTATTGGAGCAAAACCATCAGGATTATAATAAAACATATGATCACCATTCTCATATTCTCGCAGTTGTTCATCATCGTAATAGTAGCTATAGGTAAGATTGGAAGTTCCCGATAGATGATATTTTAATTGACTCTGAAAATAAGTTTGTTGCCTATTATTCATCGACACCCATTGCTGATCTCCCAGCATTGCAGTTGAATCATAAAGTACCAGTTCATCTTTGTAATCGTAGTAGGCAACTGCATTCGGGAGAAATTTGCGTTTCCCGAAAATCCAACCATCCGATTGATTTATTCTAGCATTCAGGGTGAAGAAAAGACGACCCTTTATGATTGGGCCAAAAACACTTCCCTCAAAATTGGCTATTGCAGCCGGATCGAATTGATTGATATGCGGAAATGTAGATGAATGACTACTCAGATGGCCGCCGGTATAGAATTCCATCGAGCCACCAAATTTATTGCTTCCTGTGCGTGTAACTATATTTACAATACCGGACATTACATTACCATATTCGGCATTGAATGCACCCGAAATTACCTGTAATTCCTGCACCATATTCTTGTTAACACTTATGGTAGATTCGCGGTTATAGGCATCCGTAACCGGAACTCCATCAATTAAATAGGCTACCTCGCCCACACGACCACCGCGCAGACTGCCATCAACGAATCCTGCTTGCAGCTCAATCACTTCGCTCAATTCACTGAGGGGAAGCTGTTTCATCTCTTCTACACCGATTATAGCTATTGAAGAGGTTAAATCTTTTTGAATCATGGGTTGCACCGCCGTCACGGTAACCGCTTCACCTTCTACCGGCTGTATCGTCAATTCGACCTCAATATGCCGAGTAAGATCAATCGAAACCGCAACCCCGGTCATTTTCACATCTTGGTAGCCAATCATGGAAAACACAACGGTATAGGTTCCGGGAGGGATATTTAAAATCGTATAATTGCCGCCCTCATCGCTTGCTGCACCCAGATTGCTGCCCTCAAGGATGATATTACATCCATGAAGTGCTTGCCCATCTGCTTTATCAACGACACGACCGGCGATTTTGCCACTAACTCCGCCAAGGAGTTGAACACTGATACCAACAAAAAAAAGCAGAATGATCGTGATTCGTTTTACTATTCGCTCAGGCATTCTACCTTGCACTTTTACCTTATCCAATCATTTAATGTGCAGCATTGAATTGTGAAGCTTGGCGGCACCCAAATTTCTCGGGTGCCGCCAAACCAAACCGTAACGGTATCTTATTTCAACAATAGCATCTTTCGCACTTGCGTCGATCCCCCTGCTCTCAGGAGACAGAAATAGACACCGCTAGAAAGTTGCAGTTGCGTTGCATCAAGTAGGACATGGTAGTTGCCAGCACTCTGTGTTTTCTGAACCAGGGTCTGCACTTCCATCCCGAGCACATTAAAAACTTTCAGTTCGACAAACTGCCGTGATAGCAGCTGATATTCGATCACCGTTGTCGGATTGAAAGGATTCGGGTAATTCTGGCGCAATGAAAAATGTTCGGGCCTTATTTTGCTTTCGGCATCGATCGCCACCACAGTTGGAAAACTGTTCAGGCCATCGCCATCGTAATTGAAAACATCATTGCTTTCAACTACCGCCTCATCACCCACCACATTTATCCAATGATGACGATCGGAATAAACAAACTCATTTTCGAATACGGCACCGGACGCAATTGTTACACTCTCCGCACCGGGATAATACATCGAGAATTTGTACATTCTAATACCTCCCTCTGTCCCGGCTTCGTAGGTAACATTTCGAGACCAGATGTTGTCACCAGCTTGCTTGTCACCGTTGCCACCATTATCGTTCAGCATAAGCAAAGTCGGTGATAATAGAGGATCAATCAAGACAGTATCTTCGAGCGTCCAATCTCCAGCCCATCGATCCGATAACCAATAACAAGCCCCCTTTATACCGACATGAGTGATTATTGAAGGATCAACTAATTCAAGAGTATGCCGATTTCGTGGACTGCTCATATCAATCTGATACAGTACTGTCACATCCTGAGTGAAATCTCCCACTACAGGATAAACTGAAGGTTTAAACTGTTCCATCTCGATAGTGCTTCCATCGGGTCCATAGGTATACCGCCGTTTGGTCGATACTTCCCAGCCACCGTAATTCTGGTATTTTTCACCCGGACCCGCCTTTACCTTCCAGCCGGTTGTGGAATCCGCAACACCCCTCACAGTAACCGTACAAGTGTAGAGTCCGGCAGAAAACGGAACCTCCTTTAGATCGCGAGTAGAATCGTCGGAAACGTATGATTCCCAGATATTTTCATCGAAGCCGAAAAGTCTGAGTTCATCGGTACTCGGATCGAAATAGCCGTCGCCTGTTCCAAGAATATCGGATACATCGGCAGTGAAGGTCAACGTATTTTCTGCATAATTATAAACCGTAACGACGCTATCCCTATCAAACCATGCCACAGGCAGGATTGTTTCTGGACTCTCCAGCGTAAAGGTCCGATCGGCGCCGGACTCCCAGGTCGCACGGTTAAGTGTGTATTTGTACATGAAACTTTGCCCAACCGCAGTATCCGCCATTGCGAGGGTGATGGTATAAATGCTGTCCAGATCATCGTCACTAAGCGCGGGAATACTCCAGCTCCAGTCATCGCCAAGACCCGTTTCGGAAACGAAGGTTCCATTGATGGTCACGCTATCTTCAGCCGCATCGAACAGTCCTTCCTGGGCTCTCACCCCCATGTTAACCTGAAAAGTAAGAGGTATTTCTGCAAGAGCATTTGCCACGAAAACAGTGCTAATTAAGGCAAACACAAATAGCAATCTCTTCTTCATTGTTTTTCCCTTTCTGTTGTACTTTTTAATACTTAGGCTTGCAACCTCGAAGCTGCGCCTAAGTACCTTCCTTGTTATTTTGGAAACACACGATCTACTGATGATACGGTATAACAGATAGCAGAAAGTAGGCCAAACTCATTAGCTCGCTCGTAGCCGCCGACGGTGTCGCATGAGGAGTCACGATATTCTGTTCTAAGTTCCCTCTCTCTACCTTAGGGATTTGGCATTATAGCGTTATATCTATTTAACTTATGGAAGGGATCTTCTTTATCGTTTAGCAGATTGAAGAGCGGGATTCGAGTTGTCTGACACTAATGCTTCCGAGGTAAATCCAATTTAGATTTATACGATTGATTATTATAATAATAAGCCCACTTATTATTTTGATAATGTTATTCTTCCTAATCCTCACTTCAGTCCTAAGTCCTTGCAAATCCGATGATAATTCGGCGGTGCCAATCCTAACTTTTTCGCTGCTTCCGCATCGGACTGACTTTGTTGACGTACAAACTGGAAATACTTCCTCCGAAATTCTCTCTCGATCTGTCTCAGGGGTAGAATCTGATCCTTTATTTCCGGAGGAGAGAATGGCTGGCCAGACTCACCTGACCCAGCTAATCCGATCGCTCTGGTGACATCCGGCTCATTGACTTCCTTCGGATTAATAAGCAACAGGCGCTGAACAATGTTTTCTAGTTCTCTTATATTCCCGGGCCACGGGTATTGAATTAGTGCATTCATTGCTTGTTCTGTTATTTCTGGGGTGACAACGCCCATGTTTCCACTATACATTTTCATCAAGTGATCAATTAAGTACGGAATATCTTGTGGTCGCTCTCGGAGCGGGGGAACACTGATATTCAACACGTTGATACGATAATAGAGGTCCTCCCTAAATGACTTTCTCTTAACGGCTGCTCCTATGTCCTTATTAGTAGCAGCAATAACCCGCACATCAACATAGAGCCTTTTTTTCCTACCAATCTTGTCGATTTCGCCATCCTGAAGGACTCTCAATAGCTTCGCCTGGGCAGATAAGGGCAGATCCCCAATTTCATCTAAAAATACTGTTCCTCGATTCGCCTGTTCGAATAAACCTGGTTTCTTCTCTTTTGCGTCTGTGAAGGCACCTTTCTCGTACCCGAATAACTCACTTTCAATCAACTCATTAGGTATGGCTCCGCAGTTGATCGTGACAAACCTCTCGTATCTTCTTTTACTTCGAAGATGAACATTGATTGCTACTAACTCTTTACCGGTTCCCGATTCACCAGTTATTAAGATTATTGCGTCAGTATCGGCGTATGTATTAATTACTTCTTTTACTTCTTTTATAACCTTCGATTCACCAACAATAGGATGTTTAGAATGAATATCCTCAACCTTCTTATCAAGAAGCACTCGTGAATGCCGATATTCATGCTCTAGTTTCTTCTTTTCGTAGGCATTCAAAATACTTAACGCAAAATCATTGGGCTGATAGATATATTCTTCAATATCACCCGGGTACTTGGTACAGAACCAGAAAGCGCCACTGTCAATGAGTTGATTAGCAAAATATAGATCTGTTTGTTGAATTGTCTTTTTAGTCACCACAATAATTTGAACCGTGGGATCGAGTTTCTTGATCTCGATAATAAGTTCCTCACCGTACAGCCCACCGGAAATTTGGTAATCCATTATAATAACATCATAACCAGCATCTTTTTTCTTAATATATTCCAAGGCATCTTTGCCACTTGACACAACATCCTTCACAACAATTCTATCTTTAAAAACACGCAAGGTATTCTTAATCCTGCGAACGTCATACTCTTCATCCTCGATGATAAGTAGGCGTATCTCTGCTTCGGTCATTTGCTCTGATCTCTATTGATTGTTGTGACTTATCGTTAAGACGAATTTGGCTCCATGCCCGTCGGTTCCCTCTACATCTAATAGCCAGCCACACCGCCGGCTCGTTTCATATGCTAGATAACAGCCGTAGCCAGTACCATGCGACTGGAATTTGGATGACGTATTTTCATGAAACAACTGCTTGCGGCCATTGGTGATACACAGCAACTCCGGAAGAATGCCGACACCATCGTCTTGAATTATAATTAATGACGTATTATCCTCAGGCACATGTTTTGAGCTGACGGTAATGGTGACGTCATTATCTCGGTTATGGTCAATGCTGTTACGTATTATTGGTTCTACTATCTCCCAAATAGCATATTCATTCACCGGAACAATCGGCACAGATTCATCCAGATTTAGGATAATGCGATGAGTGTCATCTTTTAGGTATACTCTTCCAATAATATTATCAGTAATAAATCGCAATACGTCATTGATGTTTGTATGAAATACACTATTTCGTATAACATGCAGAGGGGGATTGTAGGATTTCATATCATAAATGACGCGCGCGATATAATTGGCGTACTTAGTGACTTTATCCCGAACGACATTAAGGTTATCCTCCGACAGTGATCTCAAGTCTTCCTTAATGAAACCCATAATTTTTTCAGCCTTATGGTGAGCGTGGTATATTCGTCGCGCGAATTGACCCTCTTTTTGATGTTCAATCTGGTTTGCACGCTCTTCAAACAGTTGGCGTTGGGCAATATCCCTCTCATTAACGGTGTAGGATGTCATAATAAACATAGCAAGAAGACCTATGAGAATTAGGGCAGTGAATATAGCCCCACTCTGGCTATAGGCCTTTGATATTTCTTCGACAAGATCGTGAAAATCTGGTGTTATCCTCATATATACAGCACCTGTGTATTCACCCTTCGGGATGAATGGGACTAAGACATCGAAGCTATACTCATCTTCCAGCGAAGTATAAATTTGCTCCGTCTTCATGATCTGATCTCTCACCGTTTTGTACCAGGCAACGGCGGCAGATTGGGACGCATGTCCATCACCGGTAGGAGAAGTATTTTGAAAAAACATGGCAAAAAGTTCGGCACCATCATCAATGGCATAAATGTCATTACCGTCAGATACCAGGATGCACATGTCATTCACGTTATGTTGCAGCGCCTGTTGGCTTAACATGATATTGAATGCCTGCACCACCTCGCGAACTTCCGCTCCCGACTGTGGTGGGTTGACTAAACTCTGTTCAAGAAGCAATTCCAGCGACGTCGTGGTCAGGTCAGCTATTCTCTCTGCGGAGTCCTGCCGGTATAATTCCAATGCCTTAGACAGTAGGTTGGACATGGATGTTGTGTGGATGTAAGAGAGTATGGTCTGACACAGGATCAGGATGATAAAGAGGACGATCAAATGTTTCAGTTCAAAATGATACACCTTCAACTTTTGAATAATACTCATTTACGTGAAGCCACCTTTACTGGAATACTATTTAGGATAAGATCCTGAGTCGCCGTTTCTAGCGCAGCGCCAATGCTCAATTCTTTCTGTAGCGCTCTATTGATGTGCGATGATAGGATGTCAGATATTTTCGTGTACTCGGGATGGGAGGGTCGATGAATACCGTGTTTCATCAAGGTTCTCAGATAGCTTAGCGCCGGGTGTTTCTGAGTGTAAGCGCTCTTCTGATAGTGGTGATCAAGGATCGGTAAATAGCCCCCAACTTCATAGAGGATGGTTTGTGCTTCATCGGATAACATATATTTAATAAATAGACTCGCTTCGTCCTTGTGATTTGAGTATTTCGAGATCATCAGATTCCATCCGCCAAATGCATAAGCCGGCTCGTGACCGCCAAAATGAGGCAGCGCCGCCATCTCTAAGTTCCCGGCCATTTCTGAATAGACGGGATTTGCCTGGAATTCGGTCAGTGAACTGGGCCAGCCCCTGAAGAAGGGAACATTGTGCTCAAAAGCGTAGGCATAACTTTCGTTATCATCGAAGGAAGTCACTGCGTTCGGTGTAAGGCCATACTTGTGGATGAGATCCACCATCAACTGGAGACTCTCGCGCGCGATGGGATTATCGATTATAAAACCATCATCCCCGTAGAATCTGCCCCCGTTGCCACCCAATACCTCTAGGTAGTTACATATCAATCCTTCGTAATTATCACCCGGAAAGATAAAGAATAGCTGATCCATAAAGTACGTATCCCGTAGAGCGATAAACTGGTTCCATGTTATAGATGCTGCCAGCGTCTCTTCAATCCGGGAATGGTCCGGTAAGGACTCCAGAATATCTCTGCGGTAGTACAGGACACCGATATCGATATATAGAGGGACACAAACCAACTGAGGACCAGAATAACAGGTCGTCAGCGCATAGGGAAGAATGCCGACAATCTCCTTTTCGGGGAAATACTTGGTTAAGGGTGCTGCCCATTTAGTGAACCGGGGAACCCATATTTGATCCACAGCGAACACATCCATTTTACCTGCTCGGCTCCTAAGTGCCCGCGTGATGAGCTCCTTGCGTTCATTGGTGTTGAATTTCCGGAAGGGTAGATTAACAGGTATAACTTCGATCTGCCCCACATACCTATCGTTAAACTGGGTGATAATCCTCTGATGAGCCGGAGATATATTGTCCGCGTAGTATATCTTGACTGCTTCTTTTTTTGAATGCCTTAATCCCTGCATCGGAATTAGATAGAAATTGAGGGAGAGCAATACGGCAATGCCAAACAGCACAAAAACAAAGTTGTACGGGATACGGATTTTTTTCATGATTATGTCATAAGGTATTCAATATCTATGGTGTGGTCAACATCTTGGGTTCTCTCACCTTCAGTCCTAAGATCGGTGCGAGATCGCTATTTTGGATATAGCAAACATTATGCCCGCCTTCATCCCCTCGGTAAATGGATCAACTAGTACTTTCATTACGTCTGGTAACCGTCATAGCTTATCGAAATGATAATGCGTATGAGTTTTTTTTAGGGCTGGGTGAAATTACTATGTCATGGAACACTCGCCTGGTAAATACTACGAATTGACTTGATTTCAATTTTGGTCTATTATTTTGACCCGCCCCTATTCCTTGGACCACTTCCAAAGTTAGGATTTTCGGTTTTGACCCGCCCCCCATTTCTGTACCAGATTTAATGAGAGGATTCTCGGTCTTCAAATTGTTAATTCCAATGCATTCAAGGTGTTAACGGACTTGCCATTCTTGCAAGAGGAACTCGCAAATTCCCATGGACTCTGGTTTCCCAATGAACTGTGGGGACGTTCCAGGTTGTAATTCACCCTCCAGATATCCAGGATCCTTTGGACTTCATCCATTGTTGTGAACCAGTGTTGGTTCAGACATTCTTGCCGGACCCTGCCATTGAACGACTCAATATAGGCATTCTCGGTGGGTTTACCGGGACGAGAGAAGTCCAACCGCCATTATTAAGCCACGCCCATTGATCCATTACCTTGGAAGTAAATTCACATCCGTTGTCACAGTGAATGTATTCTGGAGTATCTCGTTCCTCCACTATCCTACTTAATATCGCTGCTACATCTTCGCCTCTAAACGACTGGCCTGCGATCAGAGCCAGGTTCTCCCGGGTATAAACATCCAACATGGTCAGGATCCTGAACCGGCGGCTATCAGCCAACTGATCTGACATAAAATCCATGGTCCATACGTCATTGATGCCCTTGGGCTCGATCCTGACGTTCCTGGGAACCGCAGACTTATGGCGCTTGGGCCTGCGACGCTTCAGGGTTAGCCCTTCTTCGGTATAGAGCCGGTAAATGCGTTTATGGTTCACTTGCCAGCCTTCTCTTTGGAGCAGGATATGTAATCTCCGGTATCCATAAATCACCCGGGAATAAGCCAAATCTTTTAATCGCACTCGTAAGTGTTCCTGCCTGTCCAAACGCGGATGGTAGTGGTAACTCGATCGCGGGGCCGTTGCTACTTCACAGGCCCGTCGGATACTGACCTCATATGCATCTTTGAGATAATCGACCATCCCACGCCTTTGGACAGGCTTCAGTACTTTTTTCGCAGGACGTCCTGCAACATGGCTTTGTCCAGACTGAGATCGGCTACCAATCGCTTTAACTTACCGTTTTCCTGCTCCAACTGCTTCAGTCGGTGCAGTTCCGCCACACCCATCCCGCTGTACTTCTTCTTCCAACGGTAAAAGGTCGCTTCGCTGATCCCCAGTTTACGGGTCAGATCAGCCGTGGTAATACCATTCTCCGCCTGATTTAATATCGAAACAATCTGTGCTTCGCTGAACCTGCTTTGACGCATCCTCGACTCCTTCCTGGCTATGTGAGTTTAATGAGAAAACTCGCATTATCACTGGTCCAGGATTCGGGGAGCAGGTCACGTTCATATCCCCGAGGAACTGGTAGAAATTAGACGCCCGGGCAATGCAAGAGCGTTGTGCAGTCCGGTGGTGCATATGTCTTGGGAGCAGGGGGTCGTAGGTTCAAATCCTATCGCCCCGACTTTGGAGGGAATTGATCCGCAGAATGCTTGTCCCGCCAACGGCGGTGGCGGGCCCCAACCTGCCTACCGGCGTGTATATTGCCATGATGATTACACCAGAATACGCTAGATCCATTAAGCTGGTGCAATTTGATATTTGATAATGGATGTTGGAGGTTGGGTGCCTGAACTTGAAACTTATCCTGAGCCATGCCCTGAGGGCGGTCGAAGGGCTCGTGACCCGGAACCAGTGACGCAGAACTATCCCCAATTACCTCAGCAGCATCATTTTACGGCTGACATTACCGGCGTTTGTGCTGAGCCGGCAGATGTATAGGCCGGAAGCCGCATTCCGACCGGCACCGGTACGCCCGGTCCAGTTGACGTTATAACTGTCCGCTTCTCGATACCCGTCGAACAGCCTCGCGACCTCCCGGCCGGTGAGATCGTAGACGGTCAGTATCACCCGACCTGCCTCGGGGACGGAGTACCCGATAGCCGTAACTAGATTGAACGGGTTGGGGTAATTCTGGCGCAGAGATACTTCCGTGGGGATGTCAGGAATTTCAATTTCAGGCTCCTGCGGAGTGATACGCACATTGGTGAAGATGTTGAATCTGCCCGGATCTACAGTTATCGTAGCGCTGACATCAGATACCATAATGGAATCGCCGGAAAAGTAATCGTACCAATATCCCGTTGCCTGGAAATTGGGATTTATCGACTGGGCAACTATCCCGAAGTTGCCAATGATTGTAACCTGCATGGTTGTATCGGTCAGCCACATTCGCTTGATCCCGTTACTCTGACCCAGGTTCATCGTTACTTTTGTATCCCCACTGCTGAATATCGGATTGCCGTGGCGCAGCTGTGTGAGGGCCGTATAGGCCTTGTACAGGTTCTTACGGTAAGGGTCATCCAGGTAGTCCCACCGGACGGGCTTTTCGCTCAAACGGCCGCCGTAGTCTATAGAGTAATCATACCCCAGCTCCTGGAACTGCCAGATCATCTTGGGGCCGGGCAAGGTGAAGAAAAAGGCGCCCGCAAGTTTCATGCGGTTCAAGGCGGTGGCCAGCCTCTTTACGCTGTAACCACTGGACGCGTTACCCCAGGTCAGGTTCTTATACATCAACCGTTCTTCGTCGTGGCTCTCCATATAGGTCACCAGGTGCGGTTGCGACCAGCCGCGCTGGCCGTAGTACCCCCAGGAAAAATCTGATTTGCCGTCTTCGTGCCAACCCATAGTGGCTTCATTATAGTTATAGTTGCTATTACCCCAGAGCATCAGGCCGTGATTGGCCAACTCCACTTCCTCGGCATTTTCCGCCAGGTGCTCCAGGATTACATAGGCGGTGCTGTCCGTTTCCCAGAGGCTGTCAGCCATCCGTTTAAGTAATCTGATCCGATCACCATCGTATTTGCTGCCCCATTCATCGCTCATCAATTTGGGATTATTCCCAAATCCCTTGGTGAAATCGAAGCGGAACCCGTCCACGTGGAATTCTTCAATCCAGAAACGGTTGACCCGATCCACGTAATACTGGGTGTGCTCGCTCTCATGATTCAGGTCAAAGCCCCAGTGAGCAGCGCTGTTGGCGAAGTTGTGCTGCTGGTTGAGCCAGGGACTCTCGGCTGCCGGCTGACCGCTTTCTTGGTCCCAGTAGAGCTGTACCAGCGACGACAGCCGGTAAACATGGTTAAACACCATGTCGATAATAACGGCGATCCCTCGTGAGTGGCATGAATCAACAAATGTCTTAAAAGCGTCAGGCGGGCCGTAATACTTATCCAGCGCGGTATGGAAAATAGTATTGTAACCCCAACTCGAATTTCCCTCGAATTCGTTAATCGGCAGGAGCTCGACGGCGTTCACACCCAGCTCCGCCAGGTAGTCGACTTTATCGAGTAACGAACTGTAATCGTGGCCCTCAACAAAGTCACGAACCAGCATTTCGTATATAACCAAGCTTTCTTTTTGTGGCCGCTCGTAATTGGCATCGTGCCAGGTAAAGGGTACCGTACCGGTATGGAAGGCACTCACGAGGCCTACAGTCAGATCAACAGGATAAGGCTTCAGGTCGGGGTAGGTAGAAGCGGGCACCGAACTATCGTTCCACGGGTCGAGAAGCTTGGTCGAGAACGGATCGGCTGCCCGCAATCCACCGCTGAGCAGATACTGATAGCCGTACTCCTCCTGAGCCGACAGTCCTGTCAGGGTCAGCCACCACAAAACGCTGTCCGGGGAAACCTCATAGCGCTTCATCTGGTGCTCAGGTGTAACCAGCCAATCATCAAAATCCCCAATGAGGTAGACGATATTCTTGTGGGGAGCAAAAAGAGCGATGGTCGCGGTCTGGCCATCTATAACGGTGACACCAGGCACTGTTCCCGGGGGCGGAGGTTCGTTGGGCTGCACATCATGAATCAGCAAGGTGAATTCAATAGTATCGCTCGCACCTGCTTTATCGATTGCTGTGAATATTACGTCGTGGAATCCGGGTTCATAAGACGCAGCCGGCAGATCAACTACCAGACTATCAGCCGAGTCCCGGGCCACCATCACTCCGGCTATAGCAAGAGACAGCGAATCAATAGCCGTACCGCCAGCGACGGCAGTACCATGTATATGGATCGTGTCCTCGACGCTGGCAAAAACCGGGGATCGTCTGGGATCGCCCAGGGAATAGTCTATCACCGGTTCCTGCAGAACCGCTGTCAGCCCCTGCTGAAAAACCTGGATATGCCAGTCTTTGGTACCATTATTATCCCAGTTGTCCTGCCCGTCATTGAAGACCAGATCGATCACGGTTGCAGTGGCGGGTATATTGTATATGTAGGACCAGAGCCCGGAGGTAGCGGTTGCCGTCATGGCCGGATCAGGCGATATGATGTTAGTCCAGCCGTTGAAGCCCAGGTGGATGTACACCTGGCCAGCTGGATTGGGCAGCGTACCCTGATTGGCGTCGTAGTAGATGGTGACCGTGCTCCCCTGCCGGGGAACCAGCGATTCCCACGTAACGCGATCCTGCGCCAACGCCGGTACGGATAGCAGCCCTATAAGCGCCGCGATCCATTTTGTGCGCTCAAACATCATGCTTCCCGGGAGTCAGGCCCCGTTTATCGAGTTATGCCATCTTCAGGCCGAGCTGACCAGCCCTCCTCTTCGGCCCACTCATGAAGTTAGGATTTGGGCTGTCAGTTAACACTTAAAAACCGATGGTGGGCGTAGCTCAGCAGGTTAGGGCATCTGGTTGTGGCCCAGGAAGTCGTGGGTTCAAGTCCCATCGCTCACCCCGCATTGTCAGCCTGCCGCGGGGCGTGGCGCAGTCCGGTAGCGCACCTGCTTTGGGAGCAGGGGGT
>SDBT01001986.1_pt1 | contig 36699 bp, 68 predicted proteins | sample 2277101 | NCBI WGS metagenome assembly SDBT01 (sample SAMN10404973, study PRJNA504765) | marine sediment metagenome | isolation source: marine sediment core GS10_PC15, 103 cmbsf | place: Arctic Ocean: Southern Knipovich Ridge | collected 2010 | reverse complement strand
GCCCGTAGACTCTGGGAATTAGGCGTAAAAGAATCTCTTAAATACGTGCAGAAACTTATGGATAAATTTATAACTGAATGGAAACGGAGGTAACGTATGCGATTCCGTGAAGCAATAAATGACGTGGAATCCCGCTTTAATGATACTTCAAAGACCATGTTAGTAAAGTCGTGGGTAAATCAAGCACAGGACGAAATACAATCCTTCTTTAACTGGCCCTTTCTTATAACAAGTGATTGGATACAGACCGTTGCAGAAGTAACTGGAACAGTAGATGTGACTAATGGTAGCACAGATGTAACATCTGCAAGTGGTAGTGTTTGGCTTAACACAATGACAGGGAGGAAATTCAGGGTAATAAGCGATAACCAATGGTATATATTTACAAGAACTGGTTTAGATACAGGGACACTCGACAGAAACTATGAAGGAACAACTGCTACAGGTGTAGATTATACGTTATTTAAAGACATATATCGAACAAGAGGAGATGTTAATAAACTTCTTCTAATGAGGAATCTTGGTCAATCAAGAGCGATGTTCTATGTATCTGTCTATGACATGGATAGAACCACAGATAGGAATCCTTCAAACCCGTGGGCTATTGCAGTCCTCGGACGGGATACCTCGACTGAAGCCACAGGAACGGTAACAGGCTCAGCAAATGGAACAACAATTACAGGGAGTTCCACTACATGGACTTCGGTGGAAGGGCTTACCCGTGGCGTTAAAATAAGGGTAGGAAACCATACCTACACGATTAAATCAGTAGATTCCGCTACACAGATTACTATATATGAAACTTTAGAATCAGGATTTTCAGGTTCAGTTTATACGATAAACCTTAATAACATCCTTGTTAAATTCTCAAATCCCCCAGCGGACGCTGCTGGTATTCCTTATAGGTTTCAGAGGACGCTACCTCCATTAGTAAACGATTGGGATGAAAGTGAAATCCCGGAGAAGTACCATAGGTTACTTATAGAAGGAGCGTGTAAGAAAGCCTTTATATACCAGTTTGACGCCGCAAAGTACCAGTTGGCTAAAGCAGAATTTAATGAAGGGCTTTTAGTAATGAAGGCAGACTTTAGACAGACCTCTAACTTAATAAACGTATTACGCAGTGATGACGGGGTATATATCCATAATGCATATACTCTACCCTTACACGCAGGCACACTTTGAAGAAGTTACTACTAATAATATTATCTCTATTCTTACTTACTAACGTATGCAACGCAACACTCCGTCAGATTAGGAAGTTTGAGTTCTTTAATAACAGCGGAGGACTTAATGATAAAGTTTCCCCTCTGATTATAGATGACACCGAAGCCTCCGATATACAGAACGTAAATTTCACAGTAGGGGGAGCGATACAAAAGAGGAACGGATATGCTTCTGACAATAATACTCTACTAATAGGGACTCCTACGGGACTCTTTCAATACGTTCAGAACGACGGCACAGAATTTCTTATAACGACCGCAGGGAGTAAGATATATAAGATGGACGACCTTGACGGGACGTTTGATGACATAACTGGTGCCGTAACGATTGCCTCTTCTTCCACGACTCTATTTGATTTTGTGATAGCGTCTAACTCGGTCTATTGCACTAATCAAACTAATCCTGTTATAAGCTGGGCAGGGACAGGGAACGTAAGTGCTGTAACCGCCGCCCCTCAAGGAAAGTGGATAGGGTATCATCAGAACATTCTATTTATAGCAAATCAATCAAGTTTCCCTTCACGTATCCAATTCTCTAATGTAGTAGACCCCGGGACTTGGACTTCCACGGACTGGATAGATATAGGGAAGGGTGATGGGTCTGGGATAAATGGTCTTGCTGTTCTTTTAGATACTCTCTATATTTTCAAGGAGAACGCCATATATAGGCTCTCCGGAACGAACAGGGATGACTTTGTCTTATCCCGCATGGTAACTGACGTAGGATGCACTTCAGGACATTCTATTCAGGTCATAAACAATAAGATAATCTTCCAAGCAAAGGACGGGATATACATATACGACGGAGGTATAAATATCAGGAAGATTTCCTCAAAGATAGATGCGACTGTAGATGACCTTGTGGCAACCCGTAATCAATTTTCGGTGAGTGGTAATTTTAAGAGACTAACCCAATACTGGCTCTCTGTAACATCAGGTTCGGGAACAAAACACAACCTCATTTTAGTGTATGATTATTTTAATGACGCTTGGACAAAGTATACGGGAATAGATGCAAACGCCATGACCACTCTTAATGACAATGATGATGTTGAACAGTTATTTACAGGAAGTGCCGCAACCCAATCAGTTTATAAGCAGGACTCAGGAACTTCAGATGACGGCGGAGCAATAGATGCTTTTTATACAACCAAGTGGTATAGGTTCCCTGAGATAATACAGTCCGATAAAGTCCTTCGGTTAATAAGGGTATTCGTAGAGGATTCAGGGAATTGGAATTTAACCGTAGAAGCCAAACAAGACTTTGCGGTTTCCACCTTCTCTGACATATTGAACCTTGACTCAGGCGGAGCGAAATGGGGAGCAGGGATATGGGGAACATCTGTTTGGGGAGGCACTTCAGTAATAGTGGGACGTTTCAATGTAGGACTCCGAAAGAATTTCTTTCAGTTGACTTTCTCAAACCCAAATGCAGATGAGCCGTTTAAGATACTCGGGTTCGAGCTTTTTGTGGAAAGTTTAGACCGTGTTTAGAATACTTATTATTTTACTCTTACTGACCTCACGATGTTTTGCAGTAGATGTTAAAAATCCCCCTCCCGTAACCGATGCGGCTTTATATGATTATCTCCTTTACATGAGGGACACATTTAAAAACATACTTGATTACGGGGAGATATATGCTAAGGATAATACTACTCAAATTACATTAAATAGTGCTGCAAAGGTTCAAGTCACTATTTTCGACACTAACGGGGAGTCGGAGAATATGACTCCCGACCATACTCAAGACCATATTACGGTAAATAAACGAGGAAAATATTTAGTAACTATAAGTACGGCAGTTGTTAATGTAGCGGCACAAGCTCATGTTATAACTCTTATAGCGTATATAAATGATGGAATTACCTCTTTTGATAATCTTCATGCTCATAGAGATTTAACAGGTGGCGGGGGAGATAAAGCGTCTATTTCAATATCTGGTATAATTAACCTTGCTGTAGGTGACACAATAGAATTATGGGCAGATACAGACGATGCTGGTGATAGAAATGTTATATTTGAAGATATAACCTTAAGTGTAGTTTTACTGGGGGTGTTATGATTAACTGGAAAAGAAACATAATAATAGGTCTGGTAGTATGCTTCGCTATGGCTCTAATTTGCGTGTATTTGACCGTGACGCTACGGAATGACCTTAGAAGGGGTAAGATAGCCTTTGAGCAGATACGCCTATATAAAGGGGGCAACGTATACAAGGTAGACCAGATAGAAGGTTTAGGTCGCAGTAAATACTTTTTAAGTTTTAAACAGGAGGATTAAATGGAACATGACCAAGGTGTAAAAAAGATTGTAATGCAAGAGATAGATAGATTGCGTGTTAAAGAAAAAATAGAATTTAGGCTTATTAGAAAGAAATTTATCTTAAGGAGGATTAAATGAAAATTACATATGTGATATTGATTTTATTACTAATAAGCCCGATATGTTATACTCCGTGCTTCGGAATACCTGACACTATTCCAAGTGCAAGAACTCCATATGTTACGGGTAACACGATAGACCCTGATGAGAATAACGCTAATGAGAACGCTATATACAATGCGTATAACGCCCACTCTCACACAGCTATTGAAGGAACAACCTCTACAACATGGACGATAGGGGGGAATACTGATACAGACCATGACTTCATAGTGGATAACGGAGATACGAATAATCCCTTAATAAGATATAACTCAACGAATAGCAGATGGGAGTTCTCTAATAACGGGACGGATTTCTTTGTAATGGCTGCTTCAAGTTCAGTAACCGGGATACTTGATGGATTTGAGTTATTCTATGATAGAGATAATCCTAATGATGCAATCATAGCCTCAGGCGGAAGTGTGATAATCGGAGGGATTTTCTTAGAAACTACGGATATAACAGAGTCTCTTGCTATTGCAACTGATGACTTCTGGATAGGGGGTTCAGCGGCTGATAATGCTTCTACTTGGATATATGTATATGTATTTAATAGCGGAGATGTGGCTTCATTTAATTTCTCTACCACCGCCCCCAATGCAATAAATAGTTCAGGAGATACAGGTGGCCGCCCTAAGTGGTTTAACACCGGCGGAACATCTTATAGATGTATAGGAGCGATACGGAATGATTCAAACAAAAACATAGCGTCATTTAATATGGTAGGGAATTTAACCATATGGGATGGCCCGATAAGTTTAACAACTGCTGTTTCTGATAACGCATGGGCTACATTATCTTGTTCCGCTGGTATACCTGAAATTTCCGCATTAGGTATATTCGGGTTATATGGTGAAGAAGATACGGCTGGAAATATACAAGGTATTTGGATAAGACCTCATGGAACTACATGGTTTACAGACCCTTCAACACATTTTGCAAATGGTGTAACCGGTATTGATACAGCTGGAACTACAAGAGGTAGCGGTCAAAGAGAGTGCATGACAGATGGTTCACAACAGATAGACTATTTTAATCATACTGGAGATAGTGCTACGGAAGTTTCCGTGGAAGGGTATAGAACGTTTGTCAGATAAGAACTTTATAGGAGGATAATATGAAACTTATACTTTTAGTAATATGTTTTGTTCTTTTGGTTTCGTTTTCAAGTCACGCCACAGTTCTTTTCCGCTATTTTGATAAGGCAACAGGGGAAGAAAGGGGCATATGTTACGGAAATAATCCTGATTCGCCCCCTGTAAATAATCCTGACTGGGAAGCAGAGATTATAGATGGAACTCTTAAAAAATACTACATGAACGAGCATAAAAAACAACTTAAAGTAAAAGACAACGCAAGAAAAGAAGAGAAGAAACAAAAGAAAGATAAGGTAGTAAAGAAATTAGAGGACTTCGGGTTTGATTCAGAGACTATAGAAGCTATTCTTAGATGAACTATCTTGAGGACATTCTTGAATTAGCCAAGAAATATAAGAAAGCCGAAACAGACGAAGAAATAGAAGGATATGTTAGGGAATATGGGCATAAATTCTGGCTTTATATTACTGATGGCAACAATTTGCGTGGCTATTGTGATTTTTTTATCGTCGATAAGGAGACGGTAGTAATTTATGATATTATTTGCGAAGGGCGCCTAACGGATATGTGGGCATACTGCCGGAAAGAAATGGCTCGATTAGGTCTTAATAAAATACAATTCAAGAGAGAGAAATATGGTGACAAATATAGAACATATAGGAGGAAATAATAATGGGCGGAGATAAGAAGCAAAAGAGAGCAAGAGAAGAAGCAGAAAATGAACGTAAGAGAAGTCAAGAAGCAGCACAGGCAGAACGGGCAAGAGGTGCTGCACAAAAAGAAGAAGCTATTGGGCTTTCTGCCCTTAGTCCGGCAGAGCAAGCAAGTATAGAAAGAGGGTTCGGATTAGAAGAAGAACTTGCAGGTCTTGCACTTTCCCCGGAACAGCAGGTTCAATTTGGAAGAGCAGGGACTGAAGACCTTGTAAGCTTATTAACCAAACAAGCGTTAGGACAAGTAGATGTTCAAACACAGCGAAGAGGTATAACAACTAGTGGACTTGCTGTTGAAGCAGGAAGTAGAGCAGCCATAGAGCAGGCACTTGGCGTTAGTCAACTCGTCTTACAGCAAGCACAACAAAGAAGCCAATTCCTACGTGGTGTGACGAGCGATGTGACAGGTAGAGGACAGGCGGCACAGCAAAGAGCTACAGCAGGAGGGATTCAGGGATTAGGTCTTGAGAGAGGAGCACAAGCTGGTGCATTACAAGCACAGACAGGGGGATTAGCACGTGGAGCAGAGTTTGAACAATTCGCCCTTCAGCAACCTTCTTCAGCACAACAAATAGGTAGTGGAATAGGTAAAGGATTAGGTCTTGCAGCATCATTAGCCTTAGCACCTGTTACTGGGGGTGCGAGTATGTTTTTAGCACCTTCGATACTATCAGGTGGTGGTGGTGCTTCTTTAACACCTAATTTCTTTGGTGGTTTAAGTAACATTGCTATGGGACGCCCGGGTGGTTCTGTTCCCATAGGTAGCCAATTCGGAGTAAGAAGCACTGGTAATATACCAAGAATATAAGGAGGATTAAATATAATGGGAGCAGGAGACTTTTTCCAAGGATTATTTGAAGGGCTTCTACCTGAAGTCAAAACAGCTGTAGAAACAAGGGTAAAAGAATCCCAAGATGAACGTAAGAGACAGAAGGATTTTTCTAATACAATAAACGAACTCTTTCTAAAAGGACAAATACAATTAGGAAGAGAAAAAGAATTAGAAACATTTAAGGAGGCTCAACCTTCACGACAGGCTTTAACTAAACAACGGGAAAGAGGGAGAGGTATTACTGGTACAGGATTAGAGAAAGCATTTGGAATATTATCCCAGAAACCAACTGGTGCAGTAAAAGAAGGAACACAAGGATTTTTAGGATTTGGCGGGCAGAAACAATTTAGTCCAGAACAGCAATTACTCAGACGTGCTACATTTGATTTATTAGGTGGTGGACAAGGAGGTATGCCTGAATTCGATACGCCAGAAGACGCACAAGCGGCAGGATTACCTATCGGAAGTATTGTTATAATAGGCGGCGAACTTGTAGAGATAGATTAAATGCCTAAATTATCTGAATTGTTAGCTAAACCGAAGATTAAGAAGATTTCCGAGTTTGGAGAAATACGTGTAGCACCTCCACGTGAAGAAGCTTTTACTGCCTTTCGTCCTACAGAACTTGATGTGGCTAAAAAGACATCAGGTCTATCAGAAACCCAAATAAGGGAAGTTGTAGGAGCACCTCGTAAAAGTCTTGAAGAAACGGTAAACGTCGTAAGTAAATTTATAAATCCTGCCCTTATTCCTTTTGAAATCCTATCTCTTTTTAAAGATGTTTCCATACGAAAATTAGCCGGTAGGGAAGAGGTATCTTTTCCGAAGGCTATTCTTGAAGGACTTACAAGAAGCCCCGAGGAACAACGTAGACTTGCTGAACTTCCGGGTTTCCGGCAGGCAGTTAAGAAGGTTGCCCCTTTTGAGATAGCTCCGACTTTAGCGGAAATAGGAGTGGATATAAGTGCTTTAATAGGGGGTGTGACTGCCGCAAGAAAGATTGCTCGACCTTTAAAGACTAAACTCCTAAGCGAAACCATAAAAGAGGTCGGAGTAAAAGCGGAGAAGGCAGGTCTTCCTAAAGGTAAAGTTATAATACAAGAGGAAGCTATTAAAGAAGCTGCAAAGCGTTCTACTGTAACCCGTGAGGCAGAGAGGTTAATAAAAGCAAAGAGATTAAAAGTTAAAGTACCTCCAGAAAGGCAGATTCCTTTTGTAGAAGATATAAAACCCGTAGAACGAAAAGCCATAGAACAAATTGTATCCCCCCTTATTCCAAGTAAAGTAAAACCTACTATAAGTCGTGTAACAGGATTAAAGAAAGCCGAGAACCAAATCATTACAAACGAGATGAGGTTACTCACTCTTAAACTCCGTGCTGAGGCAAAAGGAGCGAGAATAGGGGAGAGGGTAGGACGAGCGGAGATACGGGAACAACAACAGATAAAATCTGAAACTCAAAGGTTAATAAGGAATATAAATAGTTTAGCCGAAAGGAAAGTTCCACCTGATTTTAAAGACCAGATAGACGCAGAACTTGCACGATTTGACCTTCACTTCAGAACTCCTAAGACATTGAAAAAGAGAGAGGGGTTAAGAAACTTTGTAGAGAGATTAAAGGCAGAAGGGGAACTTATCACAATTCCTTCGGAACAATTAGAGAATCTTGATAAAGTTACTCTTAATGACTTGACTGTAGAAGACCTTAAGCAACTTCGTGATACAGTAGCACAAATAGTCCATGTAGGGGCTTTAAAGAGGAAACTCATAGCACAAAAAGAAGTAAGAGATTTTGATAAAGTAGTAAATGATGTTACTTCCCAGATACAAAAGACAAGCGGTAAGAAACCTACCGTTTTAGATACAGTTTTCCAAGCTCCCTCCGCAACAAATAAAACTTTTATCCAACAGAAAGCAAATTCTGTAGATGCCTACTTCGCAGAGCATAGGAAGGTAGAGTTTATAAGCAGAACTCTTGATGGGTTCAAAGAAGGAAGCGTTCAGAAGAATATCACTCAACCTATTCAGGATGCAGGAAGTAATGAACTTCGTGAAACTGAAGCAACATACAATAGTATGAGAAATTCCCTAAAGCCCATTGAAAGAAGATTAAATGACATTATAAACAAAGTCCGTAAGGTAGGGGATTTGTCCTTAACAGAAGAAGAGATGTTGGGAGTATATCTTAACAGCCAAAATGCAGGTAATTTAGATAGGTTAATAAGGGGAAATAATCTTACACAGAAACAAGTTGATAAGATAATACAAGCTATGCCCCCGGATGTTAAGAAGTTTGGCGACGATATGTTTAAACTTATAGATAGCAAGTTTGATAAGACGTCTGATGTTACAGCTAAATTAACCGGTCAACGCCCTGAGAAGGTAAAAGGTAAATACTTCCCAATAATAGTAGATAGGGAATTGAGTAAGACTGCTGCCCTCAGAGAAACACAAAGAGATTTATTCCAACAGGTATTTGAGAGAACGTCCGTGCCTAGAGGATTTACGAAGGCAAGAGTGGGCGGGGTAGACCCTGTCAGTTTAAAAGCCCTTAGCAGTATAGTTAAACACCTAGATGATGTTGTTCATTTCAATACCCATGCACTTCCCGTAAGAGATGTCCAAAAACTTATAGCAGACCCACGAATAAGAGCTAATATTACAGCAATGATGGGTGAAAATGTCACAAATCAGTTTACTCCTTGGATACGTGACGTAGCAAACCCAAGAACTTTAAATATAACCAATACAGAGAAGTTCGCAAGTTACCTTAGGAGAAAGTCTACCCTTGCTACTTTAGGTCTTAATTTCAGTGTATCCCTCTTACAGGGAGGGTCGTTTACTCTAACTATAAATGAAATAGGAACAAAGGCGGCTCTTGGAGGATTGATTGACTTCTGGAAGAATCCCTCCAAAGCAACAGAGTTTATCTTCTCTAAGTCAGCACAGATGCAATTTAGGACTAGAAACTTCGATAGAGAGATTAGAGACGTATTAAGGACTAATAACATTCAACAGCTTATGAAGGGGAAACCCGGAGGAACAGACTTACTCTTTGCTATGATACGGGGTGTTGATATGCTTACAACTCTCCCTTCATGGATGGGCGCATATAACAAGGGTATGAGTTTAACTGGAACAGAGCAAGCAGCAGTCCAATTTGCCGATAGGGTAGTAAGACGTACTCAACCTCAAGGAAGCGTTAAAGACCTAGCACAGATTTCAAGAGGAAGACCTTGGCAGAAACTCTGGACAATGTTTTATTCCCACTTTTCAAACTATCATAATCAGATGGTTTCTATTATGGATAGGTTGAAGTTTAGCGGAAACCACCCTCTTAGAAAGGTTGCCAACTCTGCAACAGGTCTTTTCTGGGTTTTAATTGCTCCTGTTGTAATAGCTACCGTGACACGTTCAGGAGGAGAAGCCCTTAAAGACCCTGAAAAGTTTAGAAAGGCGTTTGCAAGAGAGATTATAACTTATGGGTTTGGAGGACTATTTTTAGGCAGAGATATGGCAAGGGCTATAGCTACAAAGTTCGGATTCAAAGGGCCGCCGGGTTTAAGAGGGTTTGAAGAATTGACCAAAACCATAACAGCTAAGAAACTTCCTACTAAGATAAAAAGCGGAATAGGTGCACTTGGTACTTTTGTAGGTATTCCTGTAAGACAGCTTACGATTACTACACAAGGATTATTAGACTTAATGACAGGTCAGAGTTCAGACTTACGGAGATTGTTTTTAAGTAAATTTGCAATAGGGGAGAAGAAAACTGGGGGATTTCCAACTCTACCTAAACTACCTAAACTTCCTAAATTATCAAAGTTACGGTAAAACCTTAGCTATAGTATATCCTATAAAAATCCCAATCGTAAAAACTGTCAGAAGAAAACAAAAGTTATTCCAAGCCTTGTCTCTATCCATTTAAAACCCATACCTCTGTAATCTATCCATCCTCTCAAGAGCAACCGCTTGTCTTTGCTGAGCTTCTAAATACTGCTGGTTATAGTATCCTTGAGGATTAGTCTGCTGGTAGAAGCCATTAGACATCCCTTGTAAGAACGCCCCTGTCCCCTGACATCCACTTAGAAACGTAATTGCTAAGATAGCGAACATCAATCTTTTCATTTTACCTCCTTTACAGTGGGGCGGCTTTCAAGATAGGGTTAACGGCTAAAGTCTATCTCTACTAACCGCCTAACTGCATAGCGGACCCCAATGGGATAAATTAAGCCCGCTAATTACCCTTACTTTCCGATTAACTTGTTTATCAACGCTGTCGTGTTTACTCTTACCTTAGCCATAGTTCCGAATCTTCCGTTGTTCATGTCGTATTCGGTATCAACTCCAAACCCTAATCCAAGACCTTTAACATCTATCTCATAGACTGTCAAATCAACACCAACTCCAAGCGGAGCTTTATAGCTTGATGTCTGGGAATAGTTATGGTCATGTCTGAGTAGCCGGTTATAGCCTGTATACTCATAGTTTGAGCCTCCGGTATCACTCGCAAACACAGCCACACTCATCATCATAAAACAGATTACCAATGCGATTACTTTCATGTTTTTTCACCTCCTTTACTATTTTAAGTTGCACTTTTCACCTTTATCTGACATAACAAATCTACTCCTACTATTTCCCCCGGGGGTTGTATATTCTTTTAGTTTATAGCGTCCTGTGCATTCCTTACAGGGTCTATTACTTGCTGTAGGGCAGGGGTTACCCATGCTAAAACCTTTTTTTTTAAGCTGTGCTATGGATTGCCTTTCTAATGCTCTTTCTATTTTTACATACTTCTTATGTTCGGGTGTTCCGACAGCCCTTATCATCCTTTGAAAGTTCTCTTCATATAATTCGGATAACTTATTCACTTTTTCTTTCACTTTAGTCTAATACCCTTAACAAATATAATAACTCCTACTATAAAGAGTATTTTCTGATGTGTTGATATGCCCGGATTGAAGTGCTGGTTTGTAAGGTCTGCTATAACGTCCCATAAAAGGGCGAAAGTAAATAAGAACGCACCTCCCAATACAAATGTATTAGACATCTCTTTCTTAAAGTCTGCTACCTCTTTATTAGTCCTTCTCGCATCACCGATTGCTGTATCAACACGAGCTTTTAGCTTTTTGTTTTTCTGCATTATCCCTCCTTTGTGAATAGCTTTTTAATGGCGGCTTCCCATTTGACGATAGCTCGATTAGAAGCATCTACCCCACAATCACACCATTCTATATGTGTTCCGCAACAACATTTCTGTTTCTTTAGCTTTGCACCCATCACCGCCTTCAATAGCTCGGATTTGGCTTGGGCGATAGCAATATTGTGTTCTTCATTAGTAACGATACGGTCAGTATTATATAATTTACAAAATGCTCTTTCTAGTATCTCATCTACACTCTTTCCCATATTTCCTCCACATTTACATCTATTATCTCTGTAACTATGTTTCTCTCCACAATCCGGGCATACCCAATGCCAAGCGTGGTGGATACGTTTTGTCATTACAACTCCTCTATGGTTATGCGGACTTTTTTATCGTAAATTGGAGTTTTGTCTTTTTTTGCAAATACTGCTACAAGTTTACCTGAACCCAGATGTTTTTCCATAAGTTTTCTATGTAATAGTTTTTGCTTACGCCCGTCAGTTCTTATATATCCACAATTATCTATCCAACTCATTTATAGCCTCCACCAGTTCGTTTATCTTATCCATCATCACGACAAACCCTAAATTTTCTGCCCATACTAATTTCTCTATCTGCTTTCTTTTTGGGGTGGGGCGAAGAGGTTTATGACATACTTTACATTTGGGTTCTTCGGGTAATTCCCAAGTGCAACTACAATACTCGCTTGGGGCAGACTCTGGATAAAGCTCCATTTTCACATAGCCCGCAGTTCGTATCTGTTGAGCGAGGGATTCAATATCTCCTCCTTGCTTAATAAGCCAATATTTTATTATCTTTTCAAGCTCCATCATTTCCTCCTTTAAGTTATCCTACAAGGCTTTAACCATTGTAGGAGTTATTTCTTTATCCAAAACCATATTTTCATATACCATCGAATTTTTCTATTGTTACAATAATCGCATTTCCAATAACCAAAATAATCGTGATAGTGCATATGTGCTTTCTTACATTTTGGGCACTTCATCTACTTCTCCTTAGTTTATATCTCTCCATAAATACAAAATCCAACGCACAATACTCACACCAATCAGGCATATCTTTAGGTCTATTAGGATTAAAGTATTTATTTTTTCTTTTATTCCCACATCTTGTGCATTTCTTCATTTTTCCTCCTTGTTTTCCTTCAATTCAGTTATTCCTGAATAATTTATTACGCAATATTTTTCTATAAAGTCTTTTGCTGTTATGCTATCAAGCCATTTATCGTAAGCATAGTCTTGTGCAAAAACCATCATATCGCTATATTCAAGTTCTATTGGGTAACGCCAGCTTATCATCCCCCAAATTTCACACTGGTGTTTTACGGGTTCATCAATCGTAAAATATAAAGTTTCTTCTTCCCCTTCACTCACTTGGCAGAATAACAGTATCGCCAGAACCAGCGTTATCCAAAAGCTCGATTTCATGGTTTCTCCTCCTTAATTCTTCCCGTAATTCATCTACACTAAGAAACTTTGCGCCGCACCCCTCACAATGCCACAGGTATTCCCCAAGGTCCGACATTATCTTATGGGGTTTGATTTCTCCGCACAGAAGGCACTTACTGTAATGTTCCGGCTCTTGCTGTGCCCTATACTTATACTTAATTCCTTGAAACATTTCCCAATTGTTTGCGACAGTAAATACTAAAGTGCCGAAGAGTAAGCTTGTGACAATCATTAACGTCATCAAAAAAGGTATTGAGTTAGGGGGAGGTTTCATTTGTCCTCATTTAATAAATGGCTATGCTCCCAGATATTGCCGATGACTTCACCATACCCGAAACAACTATCTGTATCCCAAGAGCCATCTTTTCTTTTCCATCTAATAGCAAAACTTGGGGCTAAATAGAATACTTCTCCTATGTTTCCTTGTGGGTCTTTTAAAAGTGTGCCCTCATATATCTCTTTCCCGTTCTTATCCTTTAAGCCTGTGTATTGGTCTTTATGAGAATGAAAAATATATGTCGGGTTCCATTTATCCCCGTCTTTAGAGTATAACCAACAAGGTTGTGCCGAACATGGGTCATCTTCTGCTCGATATCCGCCATACCATTTTTCATAGCCTACTATCTTGCTATTAATACGTAACCTAAACTTAATTGGTCGCATTATTGTCCTCCTCATATTCCCTATTGCAAGTAGGACATCTTCCATTATTTAAATTAAAGATTATTTCGTAATATTTTTCAATACCATATTTCTTCTTGTAATCCTCTGAAACTAAGGAAAACGTAATATCTGTTGTTGTTTCTACTTGGTCTATGGCTTTTACAGCTTGTGCCGCACGGCTAAAGAGGGCTGTTAGGTCTCCGGCATAGGCAAGGGGTGGCATTAAGGCTAAAAGTGCCGCTATGGTCATTGTGGTGTAAATTAAGGGGTGTTTCATACTTCTGGGAAACATTTTAATACTAATTGGATTTTTTCTAACTCAAACACACTTAATTTAGGAGCGAGGGCATTGAGGTTTCTAAGACGCATTTCAAAGTCCTTACCACGTAACTCCTTTATTCTTTTTAAAATAGGAAGGGCTCTTAAAGGGTCAGAATGCCAAAGATGATGACATGGAAAAAAGCAAGTTAGAAGTAAATTATCTTCATAATAGCGTATTCTCGGACAGACTGCTTTACTTAGGATATGGAACGTCCCTAAGCCTTCCCTCTTACCACATATCTCACAACGTTCATTACGTTTTAAGCGTAGTAAACGAAACATAAGCTCATCACAAGACTTTATAAGGGACGACCTTTTACTACGGCGTCTATAGGCACGTTTACGTTTTATGTTCATACTCCCTCACTTCCGTATTTCTTTCTTCGGCTTTTCATATTTAATATGAACTTCTCTTTTAATGGGGATTGATTTTATAGTAACCTCCAACATATTTTCATAACCTATGTCATCACAAGAGATACCAAGAAAGGTAAGTAATTCCTCTATTTCTTCTTTGTTCTCATCGCTTCCATAGAGAAACGGTTCTGATTTCATTTTTTCTTGTAGTTTTTTTAAGGAAAGAAATACTTTATAATTTTCTTTCCATACTGTACTCCAACCGGGCAGTTTTATTATGTAGCGTTTCATCTCTTTATTTTTCATTACTTTTCCTTCCATACCCCTGTATCTATATACTTATCATATTTAATAATATGTTCATCATATTCTTCTTCTGAAATCCTCTTACAGAAGAAATACCATTTTACCTCAGGGCATTCTACATAGAAAACCTTCTCTGCTCTCGGTTGATTTAATTCCATTACGCAATCACTTATAGTATTTGCTTTTTCTCCGCAACCCGCAAGACACAACATCATCAGGATTATTAGTAGCTTCATTTTACCTCCTTCGGTTCATTTCTTAAATTCTCCCCTAACTCCCATATTATATTCTCTAGGTGTGCAATGGTAATTTCCTTATCATTTGCCTCTACTATTTTTTTAGCCACTATGAAGGCGGAATAATAGCCTTCTTTATGCCCGATATAATAGGCACGAGCTATAGCAGCACCTTGTCCCTTTTGTCTGCTCATTGTAAGGTTTCCTTTACATTTGTAAGGTTTTCATTACAAGCATCTTAAACCGCTCCTTGTTCCCCTCTGCTTCCTTAAATAGTATATAAGCCTCACCTAATTGCTTCTTAGTGAGATAGGGGCGGTTGTATTTTCTTCTAACCTCCCACACGGCTTTCTTAAAGTCTTTATTTATAATTATTATAGGCATTGGGACTATTGCTCTTACCTGAATACTTCTCTTGTCTTTGTCTGCGGCGGAGTCTGTATTGCTCAAAGGTAAAGGTCTCTTCTTTATGAACTTTACATTGTTTGTTCTTGGCTAATACTCTCCCGCAATGGCAAAATTCAACTATCATTTCTTAATCACAAACCCCTTCTTCCTCTTCTGGTATCTCTTCGATAATATCCCAAATAACTTGTTCAACTTCGCCTTCAGTAGGTTCTTGAAAATAATCTATATTTTGTTTCAATTTTCTCATGCGTCGCCATACTATATCTTCAATTTTCTTTGTTATCTCCATTTCCTCCTCACTTCCATACCTCTTTTAGAGTTTTATATCACTTTCTACGCAGAAATCAGTTATCATTTTAATCTCATAATAAGTATTTCTTGCTTATTATTTAGGTGTAGTATTATAGCTCTATTTTTATCTTCTGTAACAACTGACATTATTTCAATAACTATTTTGGTTATGTCTTCAGTCATTTGTTTAATTTGTTCTTTTGTTTCCATCATTTCTTAATCACAAACCCTTTCTTCCGCATCCGGCGTTCACTCGCTTTTACAATCCTACCTACACTCTTTGTAATATTACTACGTTCTTTACGGGTTAGTTCGAGGTGGTCTATCTTATCCTTTTTCATCTTTTATCCTTCAAAAGGGGTTTCATCTTCCGTTCTCCTTTATACAAATTGCTTGTCTCTTTATGTTGCCTTTATCTTCAAAAGGCTTGCTAAAACCACCATATCTGGAACAAAAGAAAAACATGCCGTCAAACCTGAAACATGGACACCCATCACAATGCTCCGGGTCTTTCAATTTAATTTCTAGTTTCATCTTTTTCCTCCTTCTTCCTCCAGTTTTTCTATGCGAGCTTCGAGGGATTGGATAAGGGATTGGATTTTGTATGCTGCTTTATAAGGTAATCCAACTTGCCATTCTTTTGAATAGTAAGGGTGTGAAAATTCTTTATTCTCCTCCCCCTCACTCGCAACTTGTTTCTTTAGGCAGTTATTACTATAATGCTGACCAACTTCACTGCAATATTCGCAAGTATGATAATGCAGACAGCCTTCTTGGTGTTTATCCCATGCACACCAATCACTTGGCGGTTGACCAGTAGCTTCATATTCTCGCATAGCTTCTCTTGTTTCTTCTATCCCCCCACAGGCAGGGGTGGTTGATAGGGCTAAAAGTGCCACCAGGGCGAACGTGACGCATAGGATAGGGCTTCTGGTCTTCATTAACACATCAATCGCTCTCATTGTGGAAACCCCACCTTGTCAGAGCTTAGGTCATTACGATATATCCAATTCTCAAAGCTCTCTGCTTCTACCTGTATTAACCCTGTAATCTCGCTTGTGGTAAGAGGTGTGTCTTGTGTACTTCGAGGAAGATATAGTTTTATTACCTCTACAGCATGGGCAAGGGCGTTCATACGGCACATACGGCGGTCTTTCTTATCCCATATGTCTTGCTTGTCTATGTCGTTTTTAGGGGGTGTAGCTATTGGTGAAGGGGATAAACCTATTCCTCCACCTTTCACCTCTATAATTCCGTTCACTTCCTTTACACCCTCTATATTACAGGAATACTGGTCTTTCCCCTTATAAGGTTTGCCTTTCCTCATATCCATCTCTACCGTAACACCTTCCTTAAACGTCCACTGGGCGTCATTAAGCCATACTGTAACATCCATCTCTTGATTCAGGGACAGCTCCCGGACTACCACCCTTGCTATCCTCTTCCCTTGTCCTACCTCACTCAACTTAACCGATACAATACTTACTATTGTCATTACATACCCCTTTCATCCATAGCGTCTTTAGCATAGTCTATTTCATCTGCTAATTTCTCGGTAAATTTCATGGCTACAAAATCTTCCCATAAATCTCTATACTTCTCAATAAATGCTTCTGAAAGTTTATCATAACAACTCTCTTGCTTGAAATATTATTAACGCATCACCACCCATTACATACCTCCTTTACCATCCATAATATGAAGCACTTGCTCTCGGGATGTATTTTTGTTCTTTTCCGCTAAGATAAACATATGTATCATCCCAACTTAATCTTGCATCCCAATTACCTTTTAAATGCACACCCAACCTGTAATAAATGTCCCCCTTACCTCCAAAAGGGTCATTTGGGACAGTATCAACCTTTCTGACCTGAAATACATCTATTGGGGTAGGCTTATATACTATCTTTTCTACTATCTTCTCTCCTTTAAATACAGGTTTTTCTACTATCTTCTCTTGGATTACAACATAGGGTATCCTGACTTCTACCACTTTAGGTTGTATCTTCTGTGCTATCTGAGGAGCGACAGCAAGGGTGAATAATATTGCTATCCACCCTATTATAAATTTCTTCATATTAGCTCCTTATTTTTCCTAACGGCAGTTCCCCGATGATGAGCTGTGGGTTTATGCCTTTCTCTGTTAGGATAATTTTAGAGTTATTTTGAAGTGCAGCCTGTGTTACTTCCTGTTTTTTAAGTTCCACTGCATTGCCTTTAAAATACTTTTCCGCAGCAGTATTTACGAGTTCAATCGCCTTTGATTTACCTTCAGCTATTTTAATTTCTGCTTGTTTTGCTCCGTCTGCTTTCTCAATAGCGGCTAATTTATCCTGCTGGGCGGCTTCGTAACGACCTGTAGCCTCCAATCTCATAGCCCTACGTGTCTGTTCTGCGTTTTTCTGCTTGTGCATAGCCTCTTTAATGTCCGCAGGAGGGTCTATCAACTTAATCTCTACCTTATCAACCTTTATTCCCCATTCATCAGTCATCTTATCAAGTTCTTTTTCGAGGTTAGTAGATATAGTAGCTCTTGCTACAAGACTTCCATCAAGCGTCAAAGAACCAAACTCTTGCCTTAAATTCGTCTGTGCCAATTCCTGAATAGCACGCTTCCAGTCGTCTATATTGTAGAAAGTTTTATATATAGCATCTTCCTTATCATAAGGCTTTGCCCATATAATACCGTCTACGTTAATCTCTACATTATCCTTCGTGATTACAGGTTGTGCCGGAATATCTAAGGTATGTGCCCTAATATCCCTTAGTAAAGCACTTTCAACTATGGGGATTACCCAATTAAATCCGGGTTTAATATGCTTTAGGAACTTACCAAACCTTGTTACGATACCTCTCTTTTCCTGCGGAACAATCCTGATACCCAATACAAAAACAAGCAACGTGATACCCAAAAAAATCCATGCCATTACAGGCCTCCTTTCATTTCACTCATTTTTATCCTTGCTATAACCTTATAGCTCATTAACATATCATCTAATTCTTTCCGCTCCACCTCCAGCTTCTTATAGACTGCTTCATAATCTATGCACTCCATTTGTTTCCTATATACTGCAAGGTCTTGGGTAACGTGGTGTTCAAGGAGTGCTACTGGTAGTTCTACTTTGTTGGCTTTGATTTCCAAAGCTCGCTTCGCCTTTAGTGCCTTAAGTTCTGCTGCCTTAATGTCAAATGTACTATGTGAATTTTCAACCTCTGTTCCTTTTCTGGCTATTCTGGAAGGGAGGCGTTCAATCTGATCAATTAAGTAGCCGAGTCCAACCATCACTTTCCCTATCTATCTCTACCTGCTCTAACCACTTTATTACCTTATCCAAGTCCTTTGTCCAATCTGGCTTCGCCGTTGGCTTCGCTCCTGCTATAACTGTTCCTTTGCGTATCTTTTTAAGAATTATTAAAGCGTCGTATGCGTTCATTTCTTCTCCTTTCTATCCTTTTTCATAAATCTATATCACTTTCTATTTCATTTCCCCATACATCCCAGCCCTCAGTTTTCTCTCGGGCAAAAAGTTCTATACGGGATAGATTACCAAATAATAGTTCTATATTCTTTCTAACCTTGTCTGGCTTCTTGCTATGCTTTTCTTTTTCGCTTTCCACAATCTGACGAATATTATGACATAACGGTTTTATTTTGCCTCTAAAAGCCATAAGGCAAGGTTCACTATTTGCTCTTGTGTAATATCCCATACCAAAAAAGTCTTTTCCTGTATTAGTTTTTTTTATCCACTCAAATCCTAATCCATGATAAATAAACCCCCATGCATATATTACTTCTAAAGCTCGTGGCAAATGCGTCCATGTTGTCCATAAAAGCAATACACAGTTATTGTCTGCTATGGCTTGGATTGGTAAAGCACATATTTCCTGTATGCTCAATGTGGGGTAAAATTGTTTAGCCATACCCCTACTATTTTTTAGTCCTCCTGTTTTGGGATAACTCCACGGCGGGTCAGCGTATATTATTTGATATTTTTTCATTTCAATAATCTTTCAATTCTTTTTCTGTTTTTAAGAATTCTTTTCGCCAGTCTACATGGAGGTTTTTACAGTTACTAAATAAATGAGAATAGCGGTATATCTCATCTATAATCTTTTGGGCTTGTTTCTTTGTTTTCGGGCCGTTCTCCCATACTATACAGAGTTTATCTATCACATTAAGCACTCTTTTTGGGGTCATGATAGTCCTCCGGCGTAGGCACTTCTGCTAAATGCCCTTCTACTATATAGGATATACCTGCTTCGTTCTGTAAGGTAGCAGTCTTTACCCCTGTAAGTGAATGGTTTAGGTTTATTATCTTACCTACAAATTGTACCTCTACACTCTGTCCTATTCTTAAATCAGTTATTTTCGGTTTCATCCTACTTCTCCTTTTCTTTGTGGATGGATAATTCTCTTAGAAATTTCTCTATTCTTAATAAATCAGCTACGTTTTTCCCACCAATGTTAATATTCCAACCACAATGACATTGTAACGTGCATACATTTTTTTCTATTAAATTAAATTTACCTATTTTCTTCATCATTGCTCCAATTTATCTATGATGGCTTGGGCAAGCAATTTTACATCTACAAAACCTGCTCCACCTTTTGTTTTTAATAAATCACTACCCCATATTATATTTTCTATCTCTCCCTCCGTCGGCTTCCTCACCAAAATACCTTGTTCCTTCTCTTTCATCAGCTTTATGGCAGAAGAGAGGGCGGCTTGTTCTGTTTTAGTTATCTTTATTGATGTTATTGAACCATCAGGTAAAAGCTGAATATCTCGGTGTGCTAAAATTTCTTCAAGTTCTCCAATAGTAGGTTTTTTACCGTCTACTTTTTTTCCTGTCAACATCTCCCGCAACGCATCAATCTCTCTCATTGTGTCCTCCTAATCTCCTTCACATTCTCTATCTATTGTATCAAACGGTTCCGGTTCTGGGCCATTTGGTTGCCAGTCCCTTTCATCTCTATCTTCCGGCATAACTATCTCCTTAAATCCTGTACCCACGCAAAACAACACACTTTACAGAAGCAAATCGCCTTGTGCTTATCATGTTTGCTTCGTTTAGCCTTGATGTGCCTTTGACCGCACTCTTTGCACTTCATAATCAACATGGCATTCACCTCCCTTTATAAAATCCACATATCCTTTTCCTTTATACAGGGTATTATTTCTGTATTTTTACTCTTACACTTCCATATGATAAACTCACTCAAGCTACGTCCTGATGTCTTTGCTTTCTTCTTTAGTAGTCTTTTGTCTTTAGGGGTGATACGGAAATCTATTCTATCGGTTTTCGTTCCCAGTCTATTCATTGTCTATCCTCTCTCATTATGTCTGATATATCTTCTCCATCTACGCTACTATATTCACACCATTCTTTATCTTCAAAAATCTCTAATCCCTGAGCGTTAGAATAATCTGGCTTAACTTTGTTCTTAAACTCGAAATTGTCATAGTCAGATAATACATTTAGTATCTTTTTTGCTTCTTCGATACTATTTACAGTAAAATGGAATGGTTTCATTGGAACCTGTGGAATATGCCATACTCTTAAACTACCCTTCTTCATTCTATCTGTTTTCATTTCTTCTCCTTTAGGCTCATCAGAGGGTTATCGAAGGGTTATTTCTTGTGTTACTTCTACATTGAACCCAAAATTTAAGAGATTTCTTACACTTTTCACATAAAGGTTGTGTAAGCGTTATCTCGCCTTTGGTAAATTGTATAAGTATATACCTACCTGTACACCTTACACAAATTTGCCCGAGGCTTTCGTTTTTATTTAAGCATTTTATAAGCGATGTTGCATCAGCATATAATCCGCTTGATTGGTTATTTGCTGTACCTGTTTTCGTCCGCCCCCTCAAATCAGCTATCTGCGTATTACGCTGTGTGATAGTCTGTTTAGCTGCGGCAAGCTGGGTATCACTATCGTAAGAATGATTTTGATACTTACGTAGTAAAGTATTTGTGTTTTCCAGCTTGTCTTTAAGGGAAGCGATTTCGGCTTGTGCCTCATTTAATAACTCTCTTGTGGTTTTCATCTCTCCCCTCCTTTATAATATGTTGAGCTTTTGTCCTATCCATAGTGCTAAAAATACAAAAGAAAGGAATATAAAAATCCCTATTCCTGCACAACTACCCATTATAATAGCGTCTTTGATTGCTTCTAACATTTCTTCTCCTTTATATAGAGCCACATCTTTGCAAGGGCATTTACCAGACAACAATCTGTTTCAAGATTTCCATTCCAATCTTCTACTTCATAATGTATATTATCTATACTATTCCACCCTCTACCTCGTTTTATAAATCTTGTATTTATCGGTAATTGTCTGGACAACTCCGCAACTGTAGGGGCGATAGCAATACGTTTCTCTGGAAAAGAAGGTTCATATCTTTTATCAATAAAAGGCTTTCCTTCTACTACCTTGTCTTTAAGGCAATAATGTTCTCCTTCAACATACCACCACCACAACCCTTGCTGTGGATAGCCTGCCTCTTTTAACTGCTTCGATAGCTCAAGCGATACAACCTGTTCTTCCAGCTTCATTTCTTCTCCTTTATAATATGCCTTCTAGCTTCTCCTCATGGCTCTGCCTCTGCATTTCTCATAGCCGACTTGGCACGGCTCAATGGCTGCATTACAGACATAACAGGTTAAGTGCGGTTATGCTCTTTCGAGCGGGTTTAGGGTTATTATTATATTACTCCATCTGTGAGTTGATATTGATTTACCTTCTTTACTAACTTTTTCACTTGTCCCCTCAAATCAGCTATCTGCGTATTACGCCTTGTGATAGTCTGTTTGGCTGCGATAAGCCGTTCATGTATGCCAGTAAGAGCTTTTCTATGTACTTTAAATAACATTCCTTGCTCTTCCAGCTTGCCTTTAAGGGAAGCAATTTCGACATGATTAGTATCAATATCTCTTAGCCGATATTTTAGAGTTTTACGAAGACTATTGTTATCAACAGTTAATCCTGCAATGGTTTTTTGCAATTCTTTTATGTGTTCTTCTTTCATTGTATTTTCCTTTCCTTGCACCTTCAGAGCTTACGGTTTTAATCGCCTTCGTTTCAGGCTGTCGCTGCTGGCTTACCAGCCTCGCCTTCTCGCTCTACCTGTTATGTTGTCAAATATCAATTACAATGATAGTATACACACATCTATTGCGTTTGTCAATAGGGCAGAGCCATTTATTTTAAATATCTCATTTACGCATAAACAGGGGTATACCTATATATACTCCGACGAGAGAACATGCCACCACGGGCAAGCCAAGGGGCAAGTTTGTAAGGTAAAACAAATAAATCCCCATAATCCTTTGTGAAGCGTGCTTCGTAGTGTATACTTAATACAAGGATGATTGCGTCTGCTACAATAAAAGGATGGCTGGGGGTTTGGTGTTTGATATCCTTTCAACATTTCCTCCAGCCGTCTAAAAATGGTAAAGAGAAAGGACACTATGCAAAAAAAGGATGGCTTTTTGAAACTGTATCATAGTATCTGGAACGAGACAACCCACCTCAAATTCACCGAAAAATTCATATACATCTACCTTGTAAGTAAGCAAAATTCATTTGGAGATAAGGATTTCTACCTTACAGACAAACAAGCCACCGCAGAACTAGGTATCTGCCGGGAAACATTAAGGATACACAGAAAGAGCCTAAAAAATAGGCACTTACTTGACTATGAACCCGGTAAATACCGACAAAGCGCCTGTTTTTATGCTATAAAGCGCCTAAATTCTGGGTTGAAAGCGCCTAAAATATGTGCAACTAGAAGATGTAATATAGAAGATGTAAATAAGAAGAACGTTGTTTCACAACCAATAGTTATCCACAACACCATCATTAACAAGACAGAAAGAACGAAAGAACTACCACAAGAGGAGTTTTTAAGGCAAATGCATATAGATACAGATAACCTACTTAAAAACCTAGGTGGTAGATAATGGACTACGAGGTTGACAACCCTGTTACCCGGAAAATGGTTGCGGAAGATAAACGGATGTTACGGCTTGTAAGCGGGCCTGATGTTAAACTTAATGACCCCCAAAGAAGACATTTCGCCGCTAAACAACGCTTTGTTAACAAGTTTGAACGTGGTGATATTAAATACTGGTACGAATTCTATAAACGCCCATAATGCAAGAGCTTATACTACACTTTATAAACTGGAACCTAAGACAAGCCAAAGAAGGCAACAAAGAAGCAAGGAGAGAGGCCCAAGCCTTCATGCAGCTCCCAATATGGAACGAACTATGGAAATCAGTACATAATGGCTAATTCCCCCAAAAAGCTCCTAAGCCACCCTAAATACGCTAAAGGCAAGTCTGTAAGTAAGCCTAAAGCAAGAGCATATCTCCGGGAGTATACCTCCAATGGCTTCAATAGAACCGCCGCACACAACAAAATAAATCCCAAAGCCACTTATAGAAGTAATAACATAAATGCTAAACGCTTCCATAAGAACATCCCCTCAGAGATATTTAATGAGAGTGAATTCAAAATAGACCATATAACGATAGAGTATATAATAAGTAAGATAGAGAAGGTTCTGATGGATAATAAACCCAATGAAAGACTAAGAGCATTAGAGCTTTTAGGTGACTTTAAGCGTATATGGGCCGATAAAGGTGTAAACATCAATACAAACATAGTGAATAAGGCTGACGTTGATGCGCTAAAAGATACGTTTTCACGCATAAAAACACAATGTTAATGAGTACACAAAAGGTAGTTATTTATCCCTATTCAAATGGTTAACATAATAAGTATTATACGACATAACCCATATCCTTCTATGGATATAAGGGTAAACGTTCAACCAGGGGGCTGTAATGAGCTTTAAACGCCATCCTGGCGGAGGGGACGAGGTCGCTCGCCTTACTATATATGTATACCTCCACTCCCATTTGCTGCATAAGATTTAAGAGTTTGTTAGTAATATAAAAAGGTAGCTCTATGAAATGTAACGTTTGTGATAAAGATTTCGAGTCTAAACGTAACGATTCTAGGTATTGTGGGTCCCAATGTAGGCAAAAAGCGTTACGGATAAGACAAAGTGTTACGGATAACGTTACGGATAAAACCTCGTTACCCCCTAACGATACCCCCTCAATACCCCCTGTAGTACCCGATATACCTTTTAGAGTTCACCTTAAAGACCCTTCCCCTCCTAAAGAAACAAACGGAGCTTTTGATAGGGGGTATTGTCATTGGGGCGAGCAAGGCAAGCCTTGTGGAAAAGACGCTTATTTTGGGGATGTATGTGTAGAGCATTACACGCAAGTTATAAGAAAAATGAATAATGTATGACAGATTATGAGTATTTAGAAACAGTTAGTTTATGCATTCAGGTAAAGACCGAAAAGTAAGAAGGAAAAGAATACAGGATTGGTCTAAAGACCTTAAAAATCCTACAAGAGGTAATTGGACAGGTGTTATGGGGGGTCTATGGGCTTTTATAGATGGTAAGAAACATGCAAATAGAAGATATAATAAAAGGGTGCGCCCTAAGGATAAAGAAAGCCACATGGAAGTCAATAGTTATGCATAGGTTCGGAAGGCGAAAAGAAGGGCATCAACAAGTAGCTGAAGAGGAATATGCATAATAATAATTTGATGATGAATGTCTTTATCCTTTTCGTTTTTCCTATGTCATATAAAAAGTTGGGAGGAATATGACAGATTATGAGTATTTAGAAAAAGAACGCTTACGTGTAGCTGAAAGATGGAAAGGGAACCTTTACGAGCTTTCCCGTATTATCTTAGGGTATGACCTTGTAGGTGAGTTTCATAAACCCTTATGTGCTGAAATAGAAAAGGTCAATCCCCATATCCTCCACAGGCTTGGGAAAGGGGAGAAATCGAATGCTCCTAAGCAACATCTTTATCTTTGGAGTCGTGGGTTCTTAAAGACCACCCTAATTACTATTTCTCATTCAATTCAATTAATTCTATTAGACCCTAATATCCGAATCCTAATATGTCATAATAAATTAGAGAACGCCAAAGGTGTCCTTAGACAGTTAAAATGGCACTTTACCAATAATCATATCTTTAGATACTGGTTCCGTGAGTATTGTCCTAAGGCGAATAAGGACGGAAAGATTGAGTGGGGGACTACTGAGAATTGTACGGTCCCTAACAGAGTAAAGAACTTCACCGAACCTACCGTAGACACCGCAGGGGTCGATACTACTAAGACAGGGCGTCATTATGATTATATGAAGAAGGACGATATAGTCTTTGAGAAATCCGTGACAAATGAAGAACAGTTAGAAGCAACCCGCCAGTGGAATGCCCTCTCAATCCCTATGTTTGATAACCCTTCTGAGAGACTTCAAGATTACATCGGAACACGTTATCACTTCGCTGATATATATAATGATTTAGCTAAGTCTGATGAAGTCGTTAAGTCGGAGATACCTATAGCTAAGTGCTGGCCTATAAACTCTGATGATGACATTACATGGAAGGCACGTCATACGAAAGAGAGTGTAGAAGGAATATACGACGACCCCGGAATGAACCCGTATGACTTCTTTAGTCAGTTCTTCTTAGAACCTACAGACCCTTCTAAAAGGGAATTTAAAGAGGAGTGGTTGGTCTTTAGAGACACCCCGATTTCGAAAGAATGGGCGTATTATATCTTAGTCGACCCGGCAGGGGAGAAGAAGAAGACCTCAGATTATACCGTGATGTTAGTAGTAGGTATAGATGAGAATGGCATGAGGCACGTCGTAGACGGTATCAGAGACAAATTACATCTCCATGAACGCCTTATGAAATTATCTCAACTTATAACTAAGTGGCATCCTATGAAGGTATCGTATGAACGGGTAGGGATGGCGGCGGATATGCAGGAAATCGACAGACTAAGAAAAGAGGGGAGTTTCCCTTATACGATTATAGAAGAGGTCAAGTTGAGTCCTAAGGAAACAAAGAATGACCGGATAAGAGGCTTACAGGGTCTCTTTTCGTCCCTTAAAATCACGTTACCTAAGGAACTAATGTTTCGCTCAACCTATCACAATAAAATCCAGAACCTAATAGAAGCATTTAAGTATGAGTATATCCAGTTCCCAATGTCGGAATATGATGACATCTTAGATACCCTCTCTCAGATAACTAAAATAAATCCCCTTAAAGGTAAAGTCCTACTGAAGGAACAAGAATACAAAGGGGAGACCTTTAATGACGTCATGGAAGGTCTAAGAAAAGCAAAAGCAATAATGATACAGGAACCTTATTTAACCCAAGAGGAAGCATATGCAAGGAGGTAGTATGAAAAGGAGTCTATTAGTTCTATGTTTAATATTTATTACAGGGACAGCGTTCGCATTTCCCCAGAGGATTATAGTTCAGCCTAATGTGGCGTCGTTTTCTAACGTATTAGCGTCGGAAAATGCTGTTTTGTTTAATTATGGAAGGCATACAGACTTCATAAGTGTATATAATTCAAGTTCTGCGGATAATATATTTGTAAGGCTTGACGGGGCGACCATGGAGAAGAACTCAAGCCAGAGTTACGCCCAAATTCCGGCGGGAGGGACGCTCTCTTTAAATTTAGACACGACAGGTTTAGCGATAGCCCCTACATCAAGGACAGCAGCAGGTCCCCAGCAGTTTTATGTATATGTAACGTTTGAAAGGGAACCGTAGGAGTGAAGTATTTAGTCTTAGCGTTTTTACTAATTGCATCTCCAGTCCATGCACTTAACCTAACCCAGAGTTGCCTTGCCTTTTACAAACTGGATGAAGATGAAGCATCAAAGGGTGTAGCAGATGAGACAGGTCAAAATTCAGGTGTAGGTGTTAGGAATACAAATCTATATCACACTGCAGGGAAGGTTTTAGGCGCATTAGATTTTGACGGTGCAGATGATGTAATAGATGGTCAGAGTGATTTTATAGGAGCTACAGCACTTACAATCTGTGCATGGATAAATCCTACGGGGTGGGGCGAAAATAATTTAGGTTTTGTTGTTGGTAACGACAGGGTAATCTTACGGATAGTCCTTGCTAATACTTTGTTTCAATTTAGTTCTGATAATTTTACATTAGCAGCATCTGCAAATAGTTCTATTAGTTTAGGTGCATGGCAGTTTATCTCTGTAACAAGAACAGCCGCAGGTGTAGCAAATCTATATGTAAACGGAGTATTGTCTGGGACAGCCGACCAAAGTTCAGGAACTCCTAGTGCAGGAAATAATGTGCTTATAGGTAATAGTAGTGCAGGTACCAGAACATTTGACGGTCTGATAGATAACGTGATGATATTTGATAAAGTCTTAACCTTACAAGAAATAGTAGCATTATATAACGGTGGGAGGGGACTTAATTCCCTTTCAACTTTAGAAACAGAGGTGGTTCGTGGCATTAAACGCTGAAAAAACACGTGATTGGCTGGCTTTACTTTCACAGGATAGGAAGTTTCAGGAAGACCAGAAGCATCATATCTGGAAGGCGAATATCCATAGATTTGCCTTTGGTTCACATTTTTATGGGGGATACGCAGGAGACGACTCAGAACACGTAAATGTGAACTTCATCTATGCCTATATTAAAACAGTAGTCCCTGCGGTCTACTTTAAAGACCCTCATATCTTCGTAGATGCCCGGCGTGAAGAAGACCTCGGGCGGGCGAACGTGATAGAAGCTATAATAAATTATATCTGGAGGGAGATAAATCTAAAAGAAGAGGTCAAACGTGCAATAGTAGATACCTTATTCTTCGGAATAGGGTGGTTGAAAATAGGGTACACAGCGGAGTTCGGGAGGACTATTGAGAAGTCTTCTATCTTACAGACCACCGACCGTGAAACCCCCGAAGGGAAAGTCGTAGAATTCAATGAGTTCATAAAAGAAGAAAGTGTATTCGGGAAACGTATAAGTCCCTTTAGAATGATTGTCCCCAGAGGATACCACAGATTCGAAGATATGCCCTATGTCACGGAGGAGCGTTTAGAAGATATAGAAGCCGTTAAAGACAATAAATCCTATAAGAATACCCGTAGTATCACTCCAACCCATAAATTAGATACAGGGTTCCATGCAATTAAGGCTCCTAATATGAGCAACGCCCAGCAAGGGGGATTCTTTGGGAGAATGGCATCTAAACTCTCAAACAAGGAACAAGCCAATAAGGTCATTCTGTGGGAGGTATGGGATAAGAGAGAACAGAAGATTTATACATTCGCCAAAGGAGCTGATTTACCTCTTCAGGAAAAGGATTGGGATTTAGACATAGAAGGATTCCCATATGTTCCCCTTCGGTTCAATACCTTACCTGACTCTGACGAACACTCAAACTTCTATCCGCCGAGTGACGTAGAGCCTTTAATTCCTCAATTAAATGAATTGTCTAAATTACGAACCGCTATGGTGAAACACCGTAAAAAGTTCATGAGGAAGATAATAGTCCAAAAGGGAGCTATGGACCAAGACCAAATAGACATCTTAAAAGAACCCGAAACAGGTCTTGTAGCGGAAGCGAATGATATTACAGGAATCTTAATCCCGCCTGACATAACAGTCCCTTCGGACCTATATAGGATAAACGCTGAGATAAAGTCCGATTTAAGGGAGATTTCAGGGGTGTCTCAAACAATGCTAGGTGGAGGGGCTACCCCCGGGGTAAACACGGCAACAGAGGCAAATATAGCCCAACAAGGGGCAAGTCTACGTATCAGTGAGAAACAGGACCAAGTAGAAGACTTCACAAGGACAATCGCACGGAAACTTATACAAGTCGCCCGTCAGTATGTAGACAGGGAATTTAAGTTAAGAACCTTTATAGAAGGGAAAGAAGTTGATATACGAGGCAGTAGGGAGGACCTTCAGGCAGAGGTAGATATCCAGATAGAGGCAGGCTCAACCCAACCGCCTACAGATACCGCAATAGAACGTAAACAACTTATAGACTTAGCCCTCGGTGTCCTCGCTCATCCTTTCTTCCAGAGGTTTGTAAATCCAAGACTTTTACTTCAGAAGATAGCAAAGACCTTTCCGTCTCTTAAAGACTCTAAATTGTTTACAGGAGGAACGGAAGATGAGGCTCAATCTGCCCAGTTAGAGAACGAGTTGTTACTTAAGGGTATGATTCAGGTCGTAGGACCTAATGACGACCATGATATACATATGAAAGTCCACTCCCAGATAGCCCAAGACCCCCAGACAACGACACCAGAGGTAGCTCAACACATTAAATCACATAATGACTTTATGGTGGAGAGGACATCAAATCCAAACCTGAAAGGGAGTAGGGGAGCGGCATTGACTCCTGCGAATGTTTCAGAGGGTGGAGTAACACGCCCTGCCGATACCTTTGCTATGGGACGAGAAGGACAAACGGGAGCATCACCTCCCGCAGGCGGAAGATAATGAACAAGGACCTTAAAAGCTTCATAGAAAAACAGAAAGCAACCTACTGTTCAATGATTGAACAAGAAGAAGAAAAGAGAGAACATCATATCAAAGGGGTTCAAGCATGTGAGGTTGCACTTAGAGAATATAATAAACTATTAACCCAATTAGAGAGAGATGAATTGATTTATGGAGATAATAGTAAACAATAAAAAGAAGAATAGGGCAACAGCGGTTTCTCCCGGCGCCCAGAAAAGCGGGGTATATCCTTTTGTAACCGAGAACTTAACAGGTGAACCTGTTCTTATAAAATCCCATAAACACCGTAGAAGCCTTATGGAAAAACATAGTGTCCACGATGATAAGGTATCCACTTCGTTACAAAACCAAAGAAGAAGATTATATGTCGAAGACAAAAAAGAAAAAAAGAGAGAAATATTAGCTCAAACATTTATGAAGTGTAAATATGGAAAATTAGATACTCGTCCTGCGGACATGAAACGCAGGAAAATGGAATATGAAAGAAGAAATGGAAAAATATAAGTTTGATATTTTTTATAGAGGTAGAAAAGTTGATACTATTGAATTTGAGTCCATAAATGACAAGGTTGCTAATGAGTGGATAGATACATTAATAGATGCCGCAATAAGTTTAAAAGGAGGTAAATATGCCATGCGATAAATTTCCAAAAGGTCTCGGAGAAGCAATAAAGAATACGGGAGCTAAAGGAAGGTTCGGAAGAGAAGTTAAAGTAACGGGAAGTTCAAGCGTAAGCCCAAGGGGTAGCGCAATCAACTCCCCCAAATATAAGAGTGGAGAAATAAAACAGGGTGTAGAAATACCTTGGAGATAGAACGGAGGTAATATGGGAAAAGTAATAAAAAGCCCGAACAGAAGTTTTCCGTTAGGGAAAGATAAGGTCTTAGCGGGGACGGCCCCTACTAAAAAACCGTCAGTAAGTATGAAAAGGTCTAATAGGGCAATTAAATAAGGAGGTGTTTATGGAAGCATTACTTGCTCAACTTCAGGCTACAGCATTAGCAGCTATTGATAAAGCAGGCGTTTTTATTCTTGATATATTGAATTCACTTAAAAACCTAATTACGTAAGGAGGCAACATGCCGATTGATAAGTTCACAAAAGGAACAGGCGGACCTATAAAACCCGCTGACGCAAGACCGAAGAAGGGGGTAATTAAAATGCCAAGTCAACCCTCTAATAACGATTTAAGTGGTTCAGAAAAAGGTGGTCCACAAGACATTAAATAAGGAGATTAAATATTATGTTTTATCCAGAGAGCAATCCTAACGAACTCAACGAGCAACCTTCGGGACTCGATGAGCAATCCGATGGAACTCAAGGTGCAGGAGACCAAGCTGGGGAGCAGTCTGCCGAAGGGTTTGACCCAAGTAAACTCACACCGGAGCTTCAGAAAGTTTATAAAGGCATGGAGGCAGGATATACGAAGAAAACTCAAGCTATTTCGGAAAAGAGCAAATCCCTTGAACAAAAGGAAACGCAACTTGAGAACCTTCGCAGTCAATACGAACAGAAGTTAGTTGATGTTACACAACCAAAGGGCGAAGAAAAGCCTTTAGTTGATATATCTCAAATGACTACTGAACAGCGTAATGCTTGGGATATGCTTAATAAACATTTCGATAAGAAACTTGAACTGGTAAGAGAAGAAGAACGTCGTTCAGTGCAATCCGAGATTGGTCAGTTAAAAGGATATATCGGGCAGATGGAATGGAAACAATTCGCCCGTGATAATCCCGGAGCTGGTAAATATCGGGACACTATGAAACAACTTCAAGTTGAAAAGGGCGGAACAAACTGTCCTTTAAATCTTGATGACCTTCTAACTCTTGCCCAGAAAGATGACTTAAAGAAACTCGGTGTTGAGGAGTATAAACAAAGTGTTCAAACAAAAAGAAACGCCGTGACCTCAAGCCCGCAATCTCGTTCAGGTGAAAACGCTGGGATTGAGTTACATAGAGGTCCTAAACTTACTCTGGCACAGAAAACTGAAAATATACGCAAAGCGTTTATGCAGAGTAAAGAAGATTCCGAAAAGGGTAGGGGTTAGGCAGGAGGTAGAAATTGGGTCTTAATAGCTTAACAGAAACTCGCAATATAGACCAAATTCTATCGACGACATACGATTATGTTATGCCATCTTTTGAAGATGGTGTATCTACCAACATACCGTATCTATTCTTTCTTATCGACAAGGGGATGAAACAGGTTTTACCCGGTGGCGCAGAGCTGAAATTTCCGATACACGGCGCTAACAACGATACCTTCGAATCATATGCAAGGTATGGGACTTTAAAGACAACCCCTCAAGATAACCAAGTATTCTCACGTTGGAGTTGGAAGAATTTATCGGTGTCGATTACGATAGATGGTCCTTTACTGCGAATGAATGCAGGAAGTGACACGCAGATAATCAATATCCTCACTACGAAGATAGAAGAAGCAGAAATAGCCATGAGAGAAGGTATTTCTAATCAACTATTCGGAAATGCTGGGGATGATTCTACTAATTTGAACGGTCTTCAGAATATCCTTGGGACTTCAATAACCACAGGACAGACTGGAAACCTTCAAAGAAGTATAAACACATTCTGGCAACACAAGTCGAGAAATGTCTCAAATGACTTCTCGGCTAACGGTGTAAACAGGATGAGGTCGTTGTATAACGACTGCATGACAGGAACACAGCGTGTGGATTTAATCGTTGCAACCCAAGCTGTAATGGAGAACTATGAACTCGGTATTACTTCGACTGCTGGTCAGTCGGAGAGGTTCGTAGTCCAGTCTCCGTTTGAATCAATCAAAGGAGATATGGGACTTCATGTAATGAGGTACAAGGGTGCGATGATGTTCTTTGATGATAATGTAGTGGCTAATTCCACTTATTTCATCAATAGGAGCACGGTGAAGTGGCTTGTTCATGCTGACGCAGATTTTGTAACAGTACCATTTATACCTGTTGCTCAACAGGATATAAAGTTGTCACGAATTCTCGTCATGGCGAATCAAGCATGTACTAACTTACTACGAAATGGTAATTTGCTCAATGGCGATACAATTTAAGGAGGCTATAATGAAGAAAATATTGTTCTTTACATTAGCACTTCTTATTGTGTCTACTAATGCGTTTGCCATTATTACGCCGGTTGCCGCAGACCAAAAGGCTGCTACTGATGATGATAACAGAGGTCGAGAACATATCGACATCATAGTAAGAAACTTCCAAGATGACAGGATAGGCACTAGTTTGTCCGGAACGAATTACCAGATAGCATCTGAGGGTGCTGTTGTGATTTGGGCTACTCAATCCGCTGCAATTATTGGACGTGATGTCACCTTTATAGACAAGATAGACTCACCATTGGTTGCAGGGATAATTGTAGAATCGGGTGGAATTGCTTCAGGTGCTTTTGGCAGAATGAGGATTTACGGTTATTTCGACGATGTAATAGCCGCAGATTCCACTGATGCAGTTGCAGTAGGAACCCAACTTGGAACTTCGGCAATCGTAGGTCAGGTTGGAGCAAGTGCAGGTTCAGGTGTTGCCACTGTAGGTGTCTGTTTTGACGCTGGAAGTGGTTCTGACGGAGCTGAGATTCAGGCGATGATAAATGTTTGTAACTAGCATGGAGGTAAGATGAAGAAATTATGTATCTTACTTGCATTGGCTTTTTTAACGGTCAATGCATATGCTGTTATATCGCCTGATGCGTCAGGTCAGAAGTTTGCAGAAGATGACAATAACTTCGGTCGGGAGCATATTGACATCATAGTCCGTCACCTTCCTGAAGGTGGAGGCGGGCTTTATGAAAGTGCCTATGGGACGACTTTCACTGATGCAGCTTCTGCTTCATTGGTAGTTGCCTCTGAAGGAGCTATCGTAATATGGGCTACTGAATCACGTGCCATTATAGGGCGTGATATCACCATGACTATGGTTGCTTCATCGAGCCTTGTTGCAGGTATTATCTCTGAACCGGGTGGTATCGCATCTAATTCATTCGGAAGGATGCGTATCTACGGTTACTTTGATGATGTGATAGCTGCGGATGAAACTGAACCTACATATCAAGGTAATTCCATGAGGACCTCAGCTTTATTAGGACAAGTCGGAGGCGGTAAGGCAGATGTTAAAAGTGCTGGTGTATCGCTTGAAGATGGTTCTGGTTCTGATTTAGCTGAAATTCAGGGAATGGTGAACGTTAGGCAATAACAGCAAAGGTTCGAGGGTGAACCTGAAAACCCTCACTATTTATGACGCTGAATATTCTACGGTTTCTGATAGTAGTGCTGCCGTTTATTATCGTTCCTAATGACTGGGAATGTTTCAGGGCGATAAAAGAAGTAGTATTTCAGTGCGGCGCTATTATGTTATTGGGCGTATCGTTCTTTGACATAAGGCATAGGAAATATACAAATAAGTATCTTATGTGCTTTCTTATATACCTGTCTATCGTGTTTTATAGGTTCTTCGGTATGACTTATATCTGGGGAGGTGTTATAGGCGGTCAGAAGGTTTACTCATTTATAAACCCGTTTGTATTACTTACCACGTTTAATGTCATACTGGGAATTCTTGTTTTGAAAACTATCATAGAACATCTTACAAAAGAACAAGTAATGAGCCTTATTAAATTGAGTTGTTTCATAACCTTTATCGTATCACTCCATGTCATAGGGCAGAGGTTCGAGATAATTCAAGTTTACGGTAGGGATAAGATGACAGACGCCATGCGTAGAGGGTGGAGCGGAACAAACCACGCCATAGGTCTTATAGGGAATCCCATGGTAATAGGGAACTTCATAGCGATAGGAAGCCAGTTCAATCTCATCTTTAGGAAACGGCTTAATTACATTTTCTATGTCGTAGGGTTTATAGCAACAGTTCTTACATTTACAGCAGGGGGAACGGTTTCTTATATAATCTGTGCAATTATCTTTTTCTCGGTTTATAACCGAAAGGTTGCTTATGGAATTGTGGGAGTTGGTGGTTTGGCTTTTACAGGGCTATTCCTACTTGATAGCCTCGGGGTTATGAGAGAAAAGTTCTATTCGTTCTCTGACAGGCTCCTTGCTTGGAAGGCTGCCTTAAAGATGTGGTGGAAGATGCCCTATACGGGGAACGGATTAGGGACATTCAGGCAAGCGAGAATTGTTGTCATACAAACCGAGTGGTGGCAGGTTCATTGTGAACCCCTTCAGTTAATGACAGAGATGGGTCTTATAGGGCTTGGGATTGTCCTATGTATGATAGGGGACTTTTTTAAGAGATTGACTTTACATAGAGATGTTTTTGTATGCAGTCTTGTGGTGGTAGCAGGGATACTTAATTCACTTATAAGTTTCCCTTTACACATAGCGCCCACTGCATTTTTGATAATACTGGGATTTGCGTCTAAGGAAATATTTGAATCTGAGTGGAATTTTGAATCTGAGTGGAATAAGGTTGTGTATTCAGAACATAATTAAGGAGGATAAGATGGCAAGAGATGGAAAATTTAAATTTATAGATGAAGGCGTTGCTGTTTGTCAGGTAAAAAAGGAGGTAAAGAGTGGAAGTATCAGCAAGGTTATTGGAAAAGTTACAAAGAGACGCAAAAGAGGCAGAAAGTAAAGTATTAAATTTAGAACGCCAAGAGGAAAAGGTTAAAAAAGACCTCTTAAAGATACAGTCAGAGTATAAGAAAGCATGTGAAAAAAAGACTCTTGAGGTATCCGGGGATTTAGATAGGATAGAAAATGACCTTAAAGACCAACAGAGGATACTTAATGATAAGGAAGTAAATTTCGAGAAAAGGAGTAAGGATTTAGAACAAAGAGAAATCAGGGTAATGCATTTAAAGGCTGACCAGAAAGACCTCCGAGATAAAGCCCTTGATGCAGAAAGTCGTCGGCATGACGCAGAAATTCTCTGGAATAAGGCGGTCAATTTAGAAGCTGAAGGAAAGACTAAAGTAGAGGAAGCAAGGAAACTTTCCGAAGAAACAAAGATAAAAGAAACCGTAATCGCCAACCAAATCCAAGAGTTAAGTCTAAGGAAAGATGAGTATAAACTTGAGAAGGAAAACTGCGAAAAGGGCAGAGCTGATTATGAGCTTATAAAGCAGGATATAGACCCTAAGATAGAGAAGTCCAGAGAATTGCTAAAACTTCTTGATAAAAAGGAACTGTCTATAAAACAAAGGGAAGATGCTCTTGTAGTCAATAAAAACGAGGTTGCTAAAATCAAAGAATATCTCGTAAGCCAGAAAGAAGCCCTTGAGACTCAAGAATACGAATTACAAGAAAGAAAGATAGACCTTAATAACAAGGCACTTTCAATGAATATAAAATGAGCTATCAGCACCCGTTAGCTGATTTCCCTAAAAACACCCGTGATGAGGTAGTCAATTTATTAGGAGAAATCTCCAGTCCTGCACAACACGCCGATTCACCAAAGACAGTTAATGACGGTAGGGTATCTGTTACTTTGACTTCGGGGAAGCGTAGTATGACAATAGAGAATAATGGTGTAAATGACGCCTTCTACGGAAACTCTACCGTGACATCTACTAACGGAAAGACATTATTTGCTCATGGTGAGAGTGTTCATTTTTCTAATTGCCGTGATGGGTTCACTCTCTTTTTCATAACCGCAACAGGAAAAACGACCACATTGCGTATAATAGAATTTTGATTTATTTAATGGAATGTTTTTGTCTCCACTTTAAGGAATAGCATTTTTTACATTGAGGGTCATGAGGGTCAGTATAAATAGTTTTAAACTTTTTTTTAG
>SDBT01001985.1_pt1 | contig 36711 bp, 31 predicted proteins | sample 2277101 | NCBI WGS metagenome assembly SDBT01 (sample SAMN10404973, study PRJNA504765) | marine sediment metagenome | isolation source: marine sediment core GS10_PC15, 103 cmbsf | place: Arctic Ocean: Southern Knipovich Ridge | collected 2010 | reverse complement strand
TGTGAAGAGGCAATTGTCGCAGCAAAGGCCGCAGGCGAGGACGGGGATATCAACGCGGGCTGCAGCATCGGCGCTGAAGGCGAGGGCGGCGGCGAAGAAACTTGCGGGGTAATCGACATCTTTTGCTTCGAGGAGGTGTGAATTTGCATAGAAGAGCTGTGGTATCGGGTCGAGGTGCTTGGGCGGAATGTGATGGTCGTAGATGAGTATTTTACACGCCTTGGAAATCTTTTGCAAAATATCCGTTTCCTGGATAATGGGAATATCGACGGATATGATGACGGCGGGGTTGTTATCGGCGACGAAGTCAGGGAGCCAGGCGAAGTCGTATTCGTAGTTCCAGACCGCCCTTGTTTGAACGTTGGCAGGTTCTGGGCGGGTCAGTAAATCTATGATGCCGAGAACAAAGTAGCTTGCGGTGAAACCATCGGCATCGGCGTTGTAAAGCAGGCAGATGCGTTCATGCTTGTGTTGGCGCAGGACAGAGAGAAATTTGTCTGCGACGTCGTCCCACCAATCGGCGTCAGTTAATGGGCAAAATATTTCGGACATCTCCATTGGAGCTTACACCTTCTTTAAGGCGAGATCAGCTATTGTCGCACACGTAATTATATCGCATTACGCAATCGCAGACGACTTTAGCAAGGCTGAGCAGCAAAAGCCAGGGGAAAATGGGCTCAAGTGCGGTGCGGAAGCGGCGAAAATAAGCAGAATAGCTCAGAGGGAGGTTGCTTTTTTTGGGCGTTTCTGGTATAATAAAGTGTCAGTGAGGGGCAGGAGAACAGTAGTAATGGTGTGCCTGGATTTTGGGAGTGGTGAGTGAAGGTCAAGTGCCTTATATGTATATTGGTGGTGTTGGCTGCTGCGGGCCTGGCCCAGGCAAGGCCGTTTACCGTTATCATCGTAACCAGCAACGACACGTCCGAGCGAGGGTACAGCCAGTTCCTGCAGGATATCTACAGGGGCAACGTGAATGTGCAGATACAGCCGGACAGATATAAGGAGGACCTCAGCGCCGGCAAAAAGGCAGAGCTTGAAGCGGCTGATTTGATAATCGTTTCGCGCGATAACAGCGGCCCGGACTATAACGAGGATGCGGACTTCTGGGGGCCGCTGGATGTGCCGGTACTGAATCACTGCATCAATGTTGTGCGCAGCGATGACCACAGGTTCTGGGATTGGCTCGGCGGCGACAAGAGCGATACGAATCCATGTACTTATTTTACCGTTGCGGACGCGAACGATGCAATTTTTTCAGGTGTTGATACCTCGGCGGGGTCAGTGGAAATTCTTTCGACGGGTAAAGATGTGGACCACTCGGACCAAAGCTCGGCGGGTAACGGGCAAGTTGTAGCAACGAGCAGCGGCAACGTGGTAATCGCACGGTGGCAGGGGGACGAAGGCTTTTACTATGACGGGTCGGATTATGGGCCGGGCGGTGCGGGGCGAGTTTATTTTGCTACGCCGGATAAGATGTACAATTACTTCGACCTTGGCACCGAAGACGCCAAAATCATGCTTAAGAACGCAATTGTCTCGTTGCTACCGGTACCACGTCCTGAAGGAGACGTGGATGATGACTGGGATGTTGATATCGAAGATTTTGCGGTCGTTTCAAGTTGGTGGCAGGAGCCGAACTGCACCAGTTCAGACAATTGCGGAGGCGCCGACGTTGACAGGTCCGGTGAGGTGGGCCTTGGCGATGTGAGTATAGTGGCAGAGAACTGGCTGGCGGGGGTCGATATAATTACACCGGAGCCTAACGTTATGACGTGGGAGACTGAGCCGATGACGATATCAACCGAGTCGGTTTACATGGCTGCCGCAGAAGCATACGACGAAGACAACGGCGTGGAGTACTACTTTGAGTGTGTATCGGGTGAGGGGCCGAGCAGCGGCTGGCAGTACAGCAATATGTTTGAGCCGAACGAGCTGGAGTTGGGCAGGTGGTACAGGTACAAGGCGATTGCGCGTGATACTTCGAGCCGGCTGAACGAGACGGGGTGGTCGCGGGAGGTGACGGTCAGAACGTTCGAGATGTACCGGGAGGTGGCGGATGCATCGGCAGCGGTGGCGATTGACCCGAATCTTTTTATTGTGGCTGACGACGAAAATAACAGGCTGCGGATATATAACCGGCGCAATCCTGGTTCGCGACCCATCGCCGACCCGAACATTTCGGACTTTCTGAACATCGACTGGGCCCATCCTGAGGCGGATATCGAAGGTGCGACCTGGCTCGGCGGCAGAATCTTCTGGATAACATCGCACGGCCGAAACAGATACGGCGGATACTGGTACAGCCGGTACAACTTCTTTGCGACCTCGGTCAGTGATAGTGAAGGAGGCGTGACGGTTACGGTTGATGGCAACTACACCAGCCTGATCGATGACCTGATTGCGTACGATTCGGTTTACAATCTGGGTCTGGCCGATGCGATAGGAGTGGCGGAAGGGCACATCGATGAGAATGAAATTAGCGAGCTTGCGCCGAAGGCACGGGGGTTGAACATCGAGGGGCTGTGCGCAACGGCGGACGCCAATTCGCTGTTGATTGGGTTTAGAAATCCGCAGCCGTCGGTGGGTGATGATCCTAACCGGGCATTAATCATTCCACTTCATAATCCTGAGGACGTAGTTCTAAACGGCACGCCGGCTGAGTTTGGTGAGCCGATTCTGTTAGACCTGGGGGGATTAGGCATCCGGAGCATGGAATACTCGGCGACGTTGGGCGAATACCTTATCATCGCCGGCTCGCATAAGGCAGGTGCCGAAGCGCCGCTGCAGATACTTTATAGATATAACATGACGACGGGTGTGCTGGCGAGGCTCGCCGATTTTGAAATAATCACTCCGGAAGGGCTTTTCCAGTTCCCGGACAGCAATGATATTTACATGGTAAGCGATGATGGGATGCTGCTGATAAAGACGCCGGGTGGGTATGTGCCAAACAAACTACTGCCGATAGAACAAAGAACGTTCCGGACCCAGCTAATCAGTCCATAAGTGGCAAGTGCTATCTGCATTAAGGGCTACCTTCAGGTCTTAGCGACATTAGTGTACGATTCGGTTTACGTGTGCGTGGACGCAGGTGAGGATTTCGTAGCAGATGGTGTCGGCGAGGACGGCGAGTGCGTAAACGCCGCATGGAGAATCGTGGTGGGGGTGTTACTGCTTTGTTGTTTTGCTATTTGGATCCAATCCGACTGAGAAAGTAAATGACAGCACTTTGTCAAATTCCCTTTTCAAGGCATTCGTGAGGAGATTCAGGAGTCTTTTGGAAAAAGACGTGTAAGGCTGAACCTTCTTTTCTCAGTGTTAGCATCTTTAATCTTTTTCAACTTGTCTTCGATCATCGTAGATACCTCTGAAGCATTAAACGGCTTAACGATATAATCATCTACTCCCAGCAAGACAGCTTGGTCTATATCGTGTGGACTGTCTTTTGCAGTGAGCATAAAGACCGAGATATGTTTGGTCTTCTTATCATGTTTGAGCCGATTAAGCACTTCCATACCATTCATACCAGGCATCATCCAATCCAAAAGAATAACATCAAGTTCCTGGTTTTGAGCAATTTCGAGGCCCGATGGTCCGTCTTCGGCTGTATAGACATAATGACCTGTTTGCGATATAGCGTTTTGCAATATTTCCCTGATCATTCTGTCATCATCAATAATTAATATGGAAATTCGTTCACTCATATTACTACATAGCTCCTTTGGATTTTTGTAATACATCCTGAATAGTCGAAAGTAAAACACTTTGACTACAGGGTTTTTCTAAAAAAGCATCAACGCCTTCATTAAGAACTTTTAATTTGTATTCTTGATTCTGTATGCCTGTGAGGATGATGACAGGGATATATCTTGTGTGTACAGAAGATCTCATTCTTTTTAGAACTGTCAGGCCATCACCCGCAGGCAAACCCAAATCCAAAATGATTACAGAAGGTTTGTATTCAAGGGCAAATTGAAACCCCTGGCACCCATCGTCCGCAATTATCACATCATATCCCGAGGTTGAAAGTATTTCAGCAATAACCCTTTGTTCAACACGAACATCCTCAACTATTAATATCTTTTCCATTTTTTTTGCCCTTTTCATATTATTGTCTGATTTTTTGAAGTTTATGTTTGTCCTACTTATTGCTTTTTATGATCCTGTTGCTTTGCTATTTCCACCCAATTCGCGTCGGAAAAGAATTTCACTAATTTGTCAAAATCCTCCTTTATATCACTAAAAAGCGAATCAAAGGCTTCTGTGTCCCCTTCTTCGCCCGCTCGTTCAAGTCGGTAAGCCTTTTCCCGTAACTTTTCGGCCCCAATCATTGACGATATTCCTTTCAGACTGTGAGCATGTAATTGGACATCTTTTGATATTTTGGCATTTATTGCCTCAGCAAGCTTTTGAACTGTTTGGCCGGAGTCCTCAGAAAAGATTCTTACCGCATCCATTACCATGTCTTCGTCTCCTAAGTTGTTCATCATTGCGGACCAGTCAACAGGAACTTCAATATTGTGTTCTGTCGCAGAAACGGAAAAGTCTATCGGTAAAGCATTTTGGCCGGAAGCGACCTGGATAAGCTCATCACACTGTGATTTGAGCGAATCTATTTTTCCGGTTAAGCTCGTGTCATGCGAAGACAAATAATTATCCAATACTCTGAAGAGTTCTTTATGGTTAATTGGTTTAGGTAGATGCTCGTTACATCCTGCTCTAAGGGCCTTGTTTACGTCATCCTTCATAACATCAGCTGTTAAAGCAATAATGGGTATATCCAATCCGCTCTGCCGCAGTGTTCTGGTAGCTTCAAGGCCATCCATATTCGGCATATGCACATCCATAAATATCAAACTATACTGTTCGGATGTAGCTTTTTGGACCGCTTCGCAACCATCATTTGCAATGACCACCTGCAATCCTGCCTTTTCAAGCATTGCCCCAATGACTTTCTGATTAACCAGATCGTCCTCTGCGACCAGAATTTTCCCGGACATCTTTTCAGAGGCTATGCTTCTTGTAACAACATCTTCCCTATCAAGCTTTGTGATCATCTCTTGCAACGCAGCATCCGAACCAGCCGGGATCGTTAATGTAAACGTCGCCCCTTTGCCCTTTTCACTCATAACGGATAAGGAACCGCCAAGTAATTTGGACAGTTGTTTTGTAATTGAAAGCCCCAACCCTGTGCCGCCAAACTTGCGGCTTATAGTATTATCTGCCTGACTGAATTTTTCAAATATATTATTCTGGATTTTCTTGTCTATACCAATCCCTGTGTCTTTGACATCGAAACGTATGACAGTGTCATCTTCGGCGCCATACATTGACACATGCACTCGCACCGAACCGGCGTCAGTAAACTTAATCGCATTGCCCACAAGATTCAGCAGACATTGACGAACTCGTGTCGGGTCAGTGTGAATTATCTTCGGCGCCGGTGTGGAGAAAAGGACGGCAAAATCGATACCCTTTTCCTTTGCCTTGGTATGCATCAGAGATTCGATGTCGATCAGCATCCTGTTAAGAGAGCATTCTATAATTTCGACATCCATCTTGCCGGCTTCGATCTTGGAAATATCGAGAATGTCATTTATCACATTCAATAGGGAATCAGCGGATGATTTGCACGTAAGCAGATAATTGCACACCTTCTTGCTTAGCTGCTCATCAAGTGCGAGGTCGATCATGCCGATGACGCCGTTCATTGGTGTTCGTATTTCGTGGCTCATATTTGCGAGGAACTGACTCTTGGCTTGATTGGCTATTTCAGCCTGTTCTTTGGCTTCGGACAGTTCGGTTATGTCAACGAGATTGAGGAGTACGCCGGCATATTTGTCCTGCTGGTAAATCGGCTGAACCCTCAGGTTCATAGTTCTGCCGGCTATTATGCGCTCGAGAAAGACCGGGTCGCTTCCGATATTTTCTTTGAGTTGCTTCAGTATGTTATTAATTCGTTCGAAGACGTCTGGCGCGTGAATGTCGCGGAGTTTCTTACCGACGATATCGTCCCTGGCGACGTTTGCAAAGTTGCAGAGGTATGGATTTATTTCGACGATTGTGTCATTCGCATCGGCGAAGGCAACGCCTTCTTCCATACCTGAGATCATCGCGGAAAGTTTTGCGGATTCTGCGCGAACGGCTTGCTCGGCGGCCTTTCGCTCGGAGATGTCGGAAACGAAGGCTATTGCTTTTGTTCCGTTGGGCGCTTGAGTGAAATTGAGGCCTATTTCGACTGGGAAAGTGGAGCCGTCTTTTCGCCTGCCCCAGAGGTCGCGGCCTTTTCCCATCGATTTGGTCTCGGGATTGGCGAAGTAACCTTCGCGGTGGCTGGGATGGATAGTTTTGAACTGGTCGGGCAAAAGGATTTCAATTTTTTCACCGAGCAGCTCATCGGTGCTATAACCGAAAAGCTCGGCTACCATCGAGTTGACAAATGTTATGTTGCCGGTTCTGTCAACTTCGATTATTCCCGCCGGGGTTGACTCGATGAGTGCACGAGATTTGTTTTCGCTTTCACTGAGCCTGGCCTGGTTCTCTATTTGCTCACGGAGGTGGCGGGTCGATTTATTCATCTCCTCCAGGCCCTGCAGCGATATTCCAAGTACGGGCGTTACATAGCCGAAGATATTAGCAAAGTGGGCCACATCAGAAAATATATCGAAGAGCTGTTTGGAAAAAGACATGTATATCTGGCCGCAGAGGTTAAAGAGGATACTGGCAAGGAGTGCTCCGGAGAAGATGTCTCTTTTTGCGACGAAGCGTTTCCATACGAGGACAAAGGCGATGAGGAATAATATAGCAGAAATAAAATCAACGGGTCTTGAGATGATTTGTGCGGGAAAGATGAATCGCGGGAGCTGGACGGTAAAGGCCAAGGCGGTCAGGCCGCCTCCGAATGCAAGGGCGAGAAAGGTGGTAATTGCGGCTTCACGTTTTAAGGTTTTGGCCTGTTTTGCGAGAGGTTCGAACAGGACCGCGGCAATGATCATAGTGGCCAGGGTTATCCTTCCTGCGACATAGGTCCCGGGAACAAACCTTGAAAGATAGACGGCTGTGCCGGCGAAGAGTCGCTTGAAGGAAAGTATGCCGTGGGCGAGGTCTTCGGTGCCGGAGATGAAAAAGCCCAGGCCGACTATCAGAAAGAAGCGGCTGTCCAAGCCAAAGAAGTACATCAAACAAGCGATACCAGCGACAATTGCAATGAAAGAACCAACAATCTCAATACATGCATGAAAATCACTTGAGCTGACCCAGTCGGAGTTGAATACGAAGGGGCCGATTGCCAGAAATGCAATGATGATGACCGCATAGGATACGATGAAATGTCTGACACGAGTGTTTTGAGTGCCGCTATTTGTCTCAATTGACGTTTCTAATGACGTCACAATTCTACATACCCCCATAATGGTTGTGTTTAGCTGTCCGGCAGTGTAGTAATCGAACCAGTAACGCCCCCGGGAAAAACAACCGGCAAATCCGGCGTTCCCACTATCAGCATATCGGAAGGGGCTGACAGCGGGTTAAGCGGATAATGATAAATTCTGGCGTTTTAGAGTTTGGGTGCATTCGGCGGTCCGATAAACAAGCAGGTTTGCAGGGCGGACTGTTAATGAATGATGCGGTTTACGTGGGCGTGGACGCAGGTGAGGATTTCGTAGCAGATGGTGTCGGCGAGGTCGGCGAGTGCGTAAACGCCGCATGGAGAATCGTGGTGGTTGTCGATTATCGTAACCATTTGGCCGACTGCGACGTCGCCGATGTCGGTAACGTCAATCAAGAGCTGGTCCATGGAGACGCGGCCGATGACATTGACCAGATGGGACCCAAGCAACATTTTGGCCTTGTTGGCAAAACATCGCCAGTAGCCGTCGGCGTATCCGAGTGGGACGATGGCGACGGTGGTGTCGCGACTGGTTGTGAAGGAGCGGCCGTAGCTTACGGAGTGGCCGGCGGGGATTTGCTTCAGGCCGGCAACAGGGGCCTGCAGTTTCATGACCGGGGCAAGGGCGATAGGGGCATCGGCCATCGGTCGGGAGGAGTATCCGTACATACTGATGCCGCAGCGGACCATGTCAAAATGGGACTCGGGCATTTTTATTGTAGCAGCACTATTGGCGGCGTGTATGATTGTATCTTCACGGTTGGCGAGGTCATTTTTTGCGAGAAAGTCATTGAAGGTGTTTAGCTGCTGGTAGGCGTAGGTGAGGTCGGTTTCATCAGCGGTGGCGAAATGTGTGCATATGCCGGCGAGGTGAGTATTGGGGCATTGGTCTATTTTTGCAACAAGGGCGGCGCTCTCGGCGGGGTCAAGGCCGCAGCGACCCATGCCAGTCTCAACGTTGACGTGCAGATTCAGGATGTGCTTGCTGCCGGATAGCATGCGCGCGATGAAATCAACAGCTTCGAAGGAGGATATCACACAATGCCAGCCGTTCTTGGCGCACAGCGATATGTGGTCGGGCGGTGCGCCGGGGGCAAGCGGTTCGAGGATGAGAATGGACTGGTTTTTGACCATGTGCGCAATGTGGATTGCTTCGTATATGCTGGCGACGGCAAAGAAATCGACGTCGGCCGTTTTCAAGATGTTGACGATTTCGGCGATTCCGTGGCCGTAGGCGTTGGCCTTTACAACAGCACAGAATTTCGTCCTGGGAGGGCAGAGTGATTTTAGATTGTGTACGTTGCTCAGCAGGGCCTCTGAATAAATGTGGGCCTGTAGGTCGGGTCGTATGAGCGGTTGTTGGCGGTATATTTTCATGTGCTACAGTTCGTTCATAATTTCTTTTCGGAGTTTGAAAAGTTCTTTGAAAGCACGAAAGATGACAGTCAGCTTCGCACCGGATTGTGTGCCTGCTTTTCGTGGATAGTGATGGACGCCGGTCTGAGTGATTGTATATCCTTTGCGTATGGCTCGGGCAAGGATTTCGGCATCTATCAGTGCGCCGGTGCTGTGGATTTTGATATCGTCAAAGATTGAGCGCTTGAAGAGTTTGAAGGCGCAGTCAATGTCTCGCAGGTCCATGTTAAATACCCGGCAGACAAGTTTTGTCCAGGCCCAGGCATTGAATTTTCTGATAAGGCCTTCCTGCCGATTGAGGCGATAGCAGGCGACTATATCGTACTGTCTGGTCATGGGCAGAAGGGCGGGCATCTCGTCGATGTCAAATTGTCCATCGCCGTCGGTATAGAAGACGAGTTCTTTCGTGGCGGCTTTGAAGCCTGACTGCAGGGCTGCGCCGTAACCTGAATTGGTTGGATGGTGGATCACCTTTACCGCTCCGATTTCTGCGGCGAGGGAGTCTGCAACCTTGTCTGTGCCGTCGGTACTGCCGTCGTCAACAATGATAATTTCAAAGTCGGGGGTGAGTCTGGTCAGAACTTGGAGGGTTTTTTTAACTAACGGCTCTATGTTTGCGACTTCATTGTGGCAGGGGAAAAATATGCTTATAGAGGGCATTGTTGGAAGAGGTGCTTGTTGGTTATTACGCGGGGCGATTTTACTGCGATCATGCATTACCATTTACCATCTTGATTGATTTGATATGCGTGCCCGTTCGGCTGTGTATTCTTTGGTGAGTTTGGCATATTTCTTCGAAAGTTCGGGATTAGTTCGTCGAGTCTGTGGGGCCAGATATTTCCCGGCCATGATGGCCGCGAGAAGTTTCTTTTCATAATCACCCTTTGTGGACAGGTCTTCCTTGTTCTTGGTGAACTGTTCAAGGTATTGTTTGATATCGGCCGTGGCCGCTTTTTTCAGCTCTTTTCGTCTGGTCGCATAAATGAGCTCTATGATGGATATTTGTGAAGGGCGAATCTGAAAGGCTTTCCTGGCGTGCTTGTAGCCTACCTGTGCCGCTCGGATGTCAGTCGCGCCTATAAGCATGCCGCCGAGAGTGAAGTTCCTGGAGAATTCATTTGGGAATTTGGCCTTTTGGCTCAGAACATCAGTTAAAAGCGTTTTTCCTTTTGGTGTATCGGTATCCACCCACATGCGCTGATAGGTGTCGGCATAAACGGTGGCCCAGTTTGGGCTTTTCTTTAGCCCTTTTACAAACGTTGAATTCTGTTCGTTGGCGGGCATCAGGACGACCCAGACATTGTACTCTTTCATTTGCTGGTTAATCCATTTGCCGATCTTGTTGTAATCGTCATTAGTGGGTTTTCGCCTTGCAAGACGTGCGTTTTGTGCAGCGGGTCCCCCGCTTTTGATATTGTTCCATAAAAGAAATTTATCATGGTCATAAGCGGCCTGTGCTCTGCCGTCCATAAAAAGCCGCAAAGGAGTTCTGCCGCTTTCGGGGTCGGGCTCCTGGGCAAAGGCGATGGCGCCGCCTTCAGTCCAGTAGTTAAACATTTTTCCTGAGAGGTTGTTTTCTTTGATGAATCTGCCGACGTCGGTGGGCTTTACGTTGGAGGCGGTCATTCGCATAAACACCGAGTCGTACTTGCCGTCAACCGGCCAGGGGTCAAGAAACACTCGCTTGAATTTTGCACCCCAGACGTATCCGAAAAACAGGACGGTAGCGGTCGCCGCAATCCAAAGCGCTCTTTGAAAGATTTTAGGCATTGGAGGGACGGCGAACTGCTGCTTTCGGGCGAGCTGGATTCTGGCAGCAATTATGGAGACGGCCTGGTGTATGAACAAGGCCATTACGGGGCAAGCGGCCGAAGCGGCAATCGGTATGAATCTCCTTGAGCGTATAGCCATGTAAACGGTCAGCGCGGCAATTGTGATGAGGGCCAGGTCAATTTTCGGCCACTGATATTGGTCAGAAGAGGCTTGTTCAATTTGCCTCGGACGTCTGGCGGTACGGTCTGGTTTTAGAAACCTTGCGAACAGCCACAAAACCAGAGTAACCCAGGCGATGATGTACATTACGAGAAAGGCGGTTTCCTGGCCGACGGGATTGGTCCACTCGAAGGCGGGATGCCATTCGTTGACGGTTCTCCATGACTTGGCATGTTCGCTAAGGGTTATGATAAAGGTATGAGTCAGGTTAGTGAGGTGGAACGGATTGAATATAATCGTTGCAATAAAGGCTGCAAAGCCGGCGGCGATAGTGTGAAGCACACCTCTTCTTCCGATGGTGACAAATCGCTGGCTGAATGGAATCGTGATAAAATGCATGGCTACGAAGGGCACGCCCATCATAAAAACGTATAGGTATCCGCCGTGGACGTTACACCAAAATACCGTAACCGGGACGATGAGCCATATATACCAGATGTTCCGATATGTGGCCAGAACGAGTACCAAAATTAATATTGGTGTGAGCATATTTGAAAAAACGGCGGGCCGGACGTCGATGAACGTTCTTCCTACGAACGGTGCGAAAGAGGCGGCGATTGCCGCCAGCAGCGGACAGGCGCCGATGATTCGGGCAATATAGTATGTGGCAATGGCTCCGATTATTGTAACTGCAAACTTCCAATAAATCAGAGCATCGTAATTATAATTTCCATCCGAGCCAAAAGTCTTGGCCAGCCAAAAGAAAAGATAATGTGTGCCCCAGTTTTGATTTATCCAGCCGGTAGGGTGGAACCACTTCGAGAATGACTGTAACCATCCCGGCCACTGTTCAAAGTTATCCGCCCGATTGGCCCACCAGTTTGCGATGGAAGCCTTAAGACCTGACTTGCCACTGAAGGAGCGGCGAAGCAGGCGGGCATATGCGCCCATGGTCTCACCGGTGGGGCCTGCTTTGTGGGTGTTTGCGCTGAAAGGCTCGACGGTACTGACGCCGTGATTGGAGAAATGCCGTCCAGAAGCTAAGGCCACCCATGTATCACCGGCGGCGACCATGTGTGTACAAGCGTGAAATGAAAAGACAAACATACCGGCCCATAGAATTATCATAGGCCAGCCTGAAAAAGCATATCGTTTTGTTGAGTCTAAGATTTCAGCCATTTTTCAATTCTGTCGAGACCTTTGGCAATCTGTTCGAGCGAACATGCAAAGCTTAACCTGACGTTGCCGGGACAGCCGAAGGGCGCTCCCGGTACGAGAGCGACGTTTGCCTGCTCTAAAAGGACTTTGGCAAAGTCCAGGCTCGTATCAACTTTGGCTCCACCAATATTTCGGCCAAGATGGGCTGAAACATCAGGAAAACAATAAAAAGCTCCCGTAGGCTCATCACAAAGGACACCTTCAATCGTATTGAGCCGCTCGGCCATGTAAGCGCCTCGCTTTTCAAACTCGAGACGCATTTTTTCGATTGCCTCGTCGCCCTGTTTGAGGGCGACAACTGCGGCGACCTGAGCAAAGGTAACGGCGCCTTGCGTCATGTGTGACTGCAGGCGACCCATAGCCTTTATGGCATCGACGGGACCTGCAGTGTAGCCCAATCGCCAGCCGGTCATAGCGAAGGCCTTGCTCAGGCCGTTAATGGTCAGAGTGCGGTTATAGGCATCTTCGCTTAACGAGGCGAAACTGACAAACTTAGTTTTACCATACACGAGCTTTTCGTATATCTCGTCCGAAAGGACCATTATGTCAGTTCCTTCGAGCACTGCAGCAAGAGCGGCCAGTTCCTGCGGCGTGTAGGTGAATCCGCCGGGATTGTTCGGAGAGTTCAGCAGAAGCATGGCTGTTTTGTCATTGATAGCGGCTTTGAGCTGTTGAGGGGTGATTTTGTAGCCCTCTTCTCTGCTGGTCTGGACGATCTTGGGTGCAGCTTGGGCCAGCTTTATAGCCTCCGGATATGTAACCCAGTAAGGTGTGGGAAGAATGACCTCATCGCCCTCGTCGAGTGTAGCCTGGATTGACTCATAGACGGAGTGTTTGGCACCGATGTTGACGATGATCTGGTCTGGTGAATACGTCAGGTTGTTGTCCCTTTGCAACTTCTCGGCGATAGCGATTTTTAGCTCGTTGATTCCGGCGGCAGCGGTGTACTTTGTTTGTCCTCCGCCGAGGGCATCAACGGCAGCGGCCTTTATAAAATCGGGGGTGTCGAAATCAGGTTCGCCGGCGGCGAAGTTGACGACATCCACACCCTGGGCCTTCAACTCCTTTGCCCGCGCGGTAACAGCCATAGTGGCCGACGGCGGCACGGCCTGTGCTCTTTTGCTGATTTTCATTGTTTTCCTGCCTTTCTGAGCAATCGGTTAATTTTGAATTACGCATTCGGAGGTGATATTGAAGCAAAAATAAATCGGGTGGTCAAGGAAAATGATTGGAGGAAGGGGAAGTTGTTTCTGTTGCCGCTTCGCGGCTGATTATTTATTGTACGGGGCAAATCATTCCCTGAAACCATGTTGTTATCTTCTCGAAGCGGGCGAGCGTCTTACCGTCGGCTTGGATTTACCTGTTTTGTCGGCGTGGCTTGCGAGAACCTTTATTGCCTTTTTGACGTCTGCGACCTTCAGGACGCCGGTGGTCCTTCCGCCTTTGGCACCGGCGGTACAATATGCATACGAGATGTTTATGTGGGCCTGAGCGAGCTTTTGGGTAATATCGGCCAGGGCGCCGGCCCTGTTAGAGAGCGTAACACACAGAACATCGGTTTCACTGAACGGCATATTCAACCCTTTTAGGACGGTGCGGATTTTGACGGGAGACCGGGCGATCATCCGCATAACGCCATGTTCGACCGAATCCATCATGGTGATAGCGATGAGATTAATCCTGGCATTGGCAATTTCAGTGAGCACCTGAGCCAGAACACCTGGTTTGTTTACCATGAAAACGGAGAATTGTGTTTGAATATGCATTTGCTGACACCTTAACTTGAAAATTTATAATTTCTTCTGACGCATTGCCTTAACGGCACTTGCCCGGTCGGGATAGAACTCAAAGATTTTGTCGAGGTTTGTAATTTTGAAAACCCTGTTGAGCTGTGGGTTTATGCCGCTTATCAGCATAATCCCGCCGTAGTCGCTGAGCCTTCGCCATACGTCAACGAGCAGCCCGAGCACCTGCGACGAGAAGAACTTGACCCCGTCAAAATCAACGACAATCTTGCCGGGCTGGTCATCGGCGATGAGCGCTCGCAACCGCTCATTTATTTGCTCAAGGCCTGAAAGGCCGGTTATGGTCTCCAGGCCGAAAGAGACAATAGTAACATCGCCGTCGGTAGTTATCTGTATAATCTGTTTTACATCCATCTGCTCACAGGCCCCGAGTGTTCATAAATTAACGGTAGAGGTTATCATACCACAAATCCTTTTTCAGTCAAACTACAAGAAAATTTTTCTCAATCCTGCGCTGTAAAAACATATCAGGACCGTCATTCTGAGGCGAAGCCGAAGAATCTCAATCCTTCGTAGGTAAGAGATTCTTCGCTTCATTTCATTTCGCTCAGAATGACATTTATGTAGTTTTGTACGTAGCACTCAATCCATATTTTACTCGGACGCTTCGTCCTGGATATAGGTTTTCTCGCGGTAGCCGGCGGCGACAAAGATGAAGATGACCGCCGTAACTGTCATTATTGCGGTAAAGAACCAATAGTAGCTGGGCCCGGCAAGTTTACTTGTGCCGTCTTCATTTTGAATGAAGTAATTGACTGCAGCGGTGAAGAGGTCTCCTAAGGTTATAGACAGGAAAAACACAGCCATGAGGAAGGACTTCATTTTTTTTGGTGCTTGTGTGTATGAGAACTCGAGGCAGGTTATAGAAACCATCACTTCGGCAGAGGCCAGGATCAAATGAGCAAGAATCTGCCAGGCAATACTGGGCGTAAGTCCTGCGTCAATCTGTTTTTGAATCAGTGCCGGTATCGTAAACGCCACGGCCGTCACGAAGAACCCTATCGAGACTTTACGAAGCGGGGTCAAAGGAAATATGATGCTGATTGCCGGATAAATGACATAGCTGAACAGGGGGATGAGCGCCATTATGAACAGTGGATTAACCGCTACAATCTGGGCCGGCAGCCACTCGTACCCCAGCCAGTTGCGGTTCATGTGCTCTGCCTGGAGAATCCAGGCGGAGTCTATTTGGTCCCATAGTGCCCAAAACACCGCCACGAACGCATAGATAATACAAAGTTTGCCTAACGCTCTGAGCCCTTCGCCGCTGAGAGTTTCTTTAACAAATCCTATTCCACCTGCAGGCACATGTACGAACTTTCGTCGCCCCATCCAAAAAGCGGTTGTAGCCAATATCATTGCAACAGAGGGTACGCCGAAGGCCACACGGGGGCCGTACTTATCCAGCAGTACGGGAACTAATAATTGTGTAAAGAAGGCGCCGAAATTGATGACAAAGTAGAACCATCCGAAGAATATCTGCAGTAAATGCTGATTACTTTTCCCAAATTGGTCACCAACATTTGCCGAGATGCACGGCTTCATGGCTCCCGAACCCACCGCAATCAGTACAAGGCCTGTAGCTAGGCCAACATGGCTCTGGTCCAATGTCAAAGCCAAAAGGCCTAAGCAGTTGATTGCTGCAAACAATAGAATTGTCCTGTACTTGCCGAGAAATATATCACAAAGCAGCGCGCCCATAACAGGTGTGAAATAAACGGCAGCAACGAACAGATGAAAATAAGTCTTGGCTTGCTCATCACTCATCAGAGCGAATTTGCCCCCAGCACCCATCAGGTACTGCGTCATGAAAACAACGAGAATACATCGCATTCCGTAGAAGCTGAACCGCTCGAAGGTTTCATTGGAGAGTATATACGGCATGCCTGCAGGCATCTTTTTTGATGGTACGGGTGCGGTCAAATATTTCTTTTCTGCCATATTGGAACCTGAATTTGCCTTAGACTGTTAAGTTTTCATTTTTCCCAGCGCTGTCCGATACAGCCAGTATGCAACACCGGCGAGCAGGATCACGCCCGGCCATGCGCCTAACGGTTTATCCATGAGCGCAAGGACGTCCTGTTTGCCGCTGAGTACAATCGGTATCGCCATCACGATGCCGATCAATGCCTCGCCGGTGATTAGTCCCGATGCGAACAGCAGTCCGTGCCGCATGGATACTTCGGCCGCATCCTTTGGGGTATTCTTTTTTTTGTGCAGTAAGGTAACAACAAAATGAATTATCCCGCCGGCAAAAATCGGCACTTCCAGCTCGAAGGGCAGATAAATCCCTATCGCCACGGCCAACACCGGCGTGCGAAACGAGCTGCCTATTCGCAAGAGGTACTCATCTATAGCTATCACCACGCCAGCCAAAACCATTCCTATAAAGACATAGTTCCAGGGCAAGCCGCCCTCAAATACGCCTTTGGCGACAGAGGCCATGAGATTGGCCTGCGGTGCGATAAGTGCATCTTCGGTGGCTGATTCATGACCTGCAAAACCATAAGCCCTAAGCAGTAGCATCAGTATCGGCGCCATAACCAACGCAGCCGAGACAGTGCCAACCAGTTGCATTACCTGTTGTTTCCAAGGGGTGGCGTGGACAATGTAGCCGGCCTTCAGGTCCTGCATGTTGTCGCCGGCGATTGCCGCTGCGCAGCAGACGACGCTGCCGATGATTATCGCAGCAGCCGGCCCGTTCTCGGCGCCTTTGCCCATCAACAAGAGCAAGAGCAACGAAGAGACCAGGACCGTCGCTATTGTTACCCCGGAGATGGGGTTGTTCGATGAGCCTACTAACCCGGCCATGTATCCCGCCACGGCAGAGAAGAGAAAACCCAACGCTAACATTATAAGTGCCATCGGCAGCGAAACGCTTATATCTTGGACGAATACCTGATATATGATGAACAGTGGCACGACCGATGCTATGATCAGCACGAGTATCCACTTCATCGGCATATCTTTTTCAGTTCTGGGAATTTCTGCCTTCTGACCGGTGCCGGCGACGCTCTGGTAAGCAGCGAGGCCGCTCTTGATGCCGCTGAATATCGACCCTCGCATCTTAAATACCGTCCACAGGCCCCCAATCAGCATACTTCCCACGCCGATGTACCGTGTCTTTGCCGACCACAGTTGATGTGCCCAATCTAAAGCGGCAAGAGGTTGTCCATCTGCGACCGGCCAAGGCTCAAGGGCTGCACAAACTGGTATCGCAATCAGCCAGTTGACAAGTCCGCCTAAGAAAATCAGCACGGCTATATTTAAGCCCACAATGTAGCCGACCGACAGCAGCGCCGGGCTCAGATTGGAGCCGAAGTATGCAATGGAGCCTCCGACTTTGCCGGCAGCCTCGATTGACGCGGGCCAGATTCGCAGGCCCGCCTCTGCGAACTTGAATAGTCCCCCAGCTACTGCTGCCTGGGCGATATATTTTAGGCCGGGACCTTTGCGCTGCCCGGATTTTAAGACCTCGGCGGTTGCTATGCCTTCGGGAAACTTGAGTTTGCCCTCCACAATCAACGCTCGGCGCAGCGGTATTGTGAACAGAACGCCTAATATTCCGCCTAATCCTGCAATCAGCGTTACCCACAGGTAGTTAAAATCCTGCCAGAAGTCTAATATCACAAGTGCGGGCAGCGTAAAGATGACGCCGGCGGCTAATGATTCCCCCGCCGACGCGGCAGTTTGCACAATGTTATTTTCGAGAATGTTGCTCCGCCGGAACAGTCGCAGGACACCCATGGAAACGACCGCCGCCGGTATCGAGGCCGACACCGTCATCCCGGCAAAGAGTCCGAGGTATGCATTTGCGGCCGCCAACACAACCGACAGAACCACCCCCAACACAACCGCTTTAACTGTAATTTCCGCTAACGACTCTTCTTGCCGATCCATAGCTATAGTCTGCCTTCCTTTTTCTAAAGTATCGTCAGTTAACGAATTCGGCAACAAAATATTTCGGTGTCAGTCCCTCGCCGGTTGCCCGCTCGATCATTTCATTCCAGTGATAGACAGAGCCCGGTTCAAAGACTTTTTCACGCAGAAATTGGCCGGCTTTCTTCTGCTTGACATAGCTCACTCCTTCGTCCGACTCAAGCTTCAGGATGTTTGTGACAATATAGTTGTGCAATTGCGAAGCCAATAATTCCCCTAACAAATAGTTGTGATAGTAGCACGGGGCAATTGCAAAATGTATCTTCGCGGCCCAGTCAGGCTCATCTCGGGCCTCGGGTCTTTTTACAAACTGATATTTCTCGACCATGTCCCACCACACCGAATTTAGATCCTGGTCGGGATCTCGGTAAAGCTCTTTTTCAAAATTGTACATAACCAGGTCCCAGCGGGCAAAGATGAGCTGTTTGAGTTGAGCGTACTTTCTGCTTACCTTTTCAATCTCCATTCGCTGCTTGTCGGACAGGTCGAGCATCTGCTGCATCCACATCGCATTACCGCTTAATCGGCCGAAAAACATCGCGATAGCTTCGGTTGTAAAGATATGGGCGGCATCTCGAAGCAGAAATGGTACTGCTGGGTCGTGGCATTTACTGTAAACGGCATGGCCGCACTCGTGCAGCATTGTCTCGGCCCACTGCTCGTTGTTTTTGATATTGCATAGAATTCGAATATCACCTTCCCTGTCTATATCCGTGCAGAAGCCGTGGGGGTTCTTTCCTTCACGCTCATACAGGTCGCTGTTTTCGAGTATGGATTCGACGCTCAGGCCTATGCCGTCGAAAAACTCTTCGGTCAGCTCCCTGACATCAGCCTTTTCATAATAGACGTCCAGGTTCAGGTCGTACACCATAGGAGTTGTCTGGAAGAATGGGTCGTGGTAGTGCCAGGGCATGATTTCCTGAACGTCAACGCCGTACATAGCCGCTAAAGTCCTATCCAAATCGGCTTTTAAGCGGGCAAAAGGTTCTCTGGTCAGTTTGTCGAGTTCTTCAAAAATCCGGTCTAATTCTTTGACATCCTGCTGACTGGCCGTCAGGGAAAGAGTGTGGAAATTATCAAAGCCGACGCCGTGGGCCGCCCGGTTACGCAGCTTTACCAGGCGGATAATGTCGGCCGCAACCACGGGCCCGACTTGTTTACTTGCAAGCCACGCCTTCTTTCTCTTGGCGGAATCCGTCTCAGTTTTCAGAATTTCCTTGATCTCGTTGTCGGTGACCTTTTTGCCGTCGATGTTGCTGCGAAAGGTACTGAAATTCTTCTCAATCTTCGTGCCCAGTTCTACTGTCTTTTTCAGAAGTTTCGGGTCCATCTGGTTTGTCAAATACGAGTTGTAGAGGACATCAATTTGCCTGGCTATTATGGGCTTCTCTATTTGACCGGACTGTTTCATCTCTTCGACGAGTGCGAAATCTTTCGGACTGCTGTAGACCTGACGAACCTTCAGTTGCAATTTGCTGAATCTGTCGTAGTCCTTGGGGGCTCCGGTATTCGCGGCCTTCCAATTGGCCAGCGCCGAGTCAATCATCATGGGTTTGACCTTTTTCACATGTGCCGTAATGAACTCCTGCGGTGAGGGCTTTTTCTGTACGCTCATCCCGCAGCCGGAAAGAACAACAATTATTGTAAGCGCCGGTAATAATGTTGTTGTGATTTTCATGATTTAACCTGCCTTTCTAACGTTAAATGTTTTGTGCTCTGTAGAAAACTTTATATATGTCATTCTGAGTCCCGGCGCGCCGGGAAAGAATCTCGCTCTATCGTATGTTTGAGATTCTTCACTCCACTTCGTTCCGTTCAGAATGACGTTTGTGTGCGTTCCGTTCAGAATGACGATTCTGACATCTTTCCCACAGAGCAATATTTTGTAAATGGGCCATATGTGTACTCATACAGCTTTTCTCAAGCGCGGGTCGATTGCATCCCGCAGACCTTCGCCGACCAGGTTGTAGGCCATCACCGTAAAAAAGATTGCAAGGCCCGGAAACAACGATAGCCACCAGAGAAATCTGCCGGTGGTGCCGATGCCAAGGCTGAGCATCTGCCCCCAGCTCGGCGCCGGCGGTGCGACACCGAAGCCGAGAAAACTCAGGGCCGCCTCGACAAAGATGGCGCCTGCGATACCGAAGGTGGCGTTTACGAGGACCGGGGCGACGGCGTTGGGCAACATGTGGCGGAAGAGTATGCTGCGAAGGGGCAGCCCGAAGACCTTGGCGGCCTGGACAAAATCCTGGTTGCGAAGCTTCAAGAACTCGGCGCGAATAAACCTTGCGTTTCCGGTCCATGTAGTGATGCCGATGATTATCATAATGTTTAAGAGACTGCGCGGAAAAAACGCGACAATTGTGATAATGAGGAAGAAAACAGGTATGGCCATCATTATTTCGACGAAGCGCATCCCTATGAAGTCGACCTTGCCGCCGAAATAGCCAAGCACCGCTCCGACCATAACTCCTATTATGCTTGATATTCCCACGGCCACAAAACCGACAGACAGTGAAATCCTGCTTCCGTGAATCAAACGGCACAACACATCGGAGCCGACATCGTCGGTGCCGAGCCAATGCCTTTTACTCGGCGGCTGTTCTCTGACACCGAGGTCCGTGCGTTCATAACCATAAGGTATGGGAGGAAAGACGGCATCGGTAGCTTCACCGTTAGCGACAAGGGCTTTGTAATTAGTGGCGTCGAGCCTCTTAGGTACAAAGATAAACAGCACCACGATACTGATTAAGAGCATGGTGCCCGCGACACATATCTGCCGCCAAAGAACGTGGCCGCGGATTGAAGGCTCGACGCACCTGCGATTTCTGCGAATTAAAAGGACCATTGTCAAACTTGCGACGGCTGCCAGGAGGATGCTGTAGTCAGCGGCCTTGAAATTGTGAACGATGGGGTACCTTAAGGCTCCGTCAATGCGAATTATCAGAGGTTTGTCGTTGGCTAAAAACGGCGCGAAAACCGCTACGGCAAACAGGAATATTATTACTACTAGACTCACCTTGCAGAGCAGGCTTTTGAAGAACTCTTTGCGGACCATTTCGCCGTATGATGTGCCCCAGTCAGAATGTTCGTTGAGTTGTTTGGACATAGTCTTTTACTCGATGGCTGCCTCAAAACTAATCCTTGGGTCTGCAACGGCGTATGCGATATCAGCTAAGAGCAAGCCGGCCAGATTGAGGACACCTGCTATTGTCGCTACGGCCATCACGACGTTATAGTCGCGTGTGGTAACGGCCTCGAAGGCGAGCCTTCCCATGCCGGGGATGCTGAAGATGCTTTCGATAATGACGGAGCCGCCGAACATGGCCGGCAGCAGCGTTGCCATAATGGTAATCACCGGTATCACGCTGTTGCGAAAGGCGTGATGAATTATGACCTGCCAGTTTGCCAATCCCTTGGCCCTTGCGGTTCGCACGTAGTCTGCACGGAGATTGTCTAACATCCCGGCCCGGACCTGCTTGGTGAGGTATGCAAATCCGGCATACGTCAGACAAAACACGGGCAGTGCGAGATGCCATAATCTGTCGGCAAGCCATGGGAAAAACGGCAGGGCGTCGGCGTTGTTACTGCTGAGCCCGGCAGGGGGGAACCAGTTCATAAACATCGGACCGCACAAATAGCCTATCATCATCTGGCCGACCCACATGCTCGGCAGCGCCCACAACATAAAAAGAATCACGGAGCTGAGCCTGTCAAAAAGCCTCTTGTGTCTGACGGCCGCCAGAACACCCAATGGGAGTGAAACGGTGTAGATAATTACGAACGCTAACAGATTGAGAGTGAGCGTGATAGGGAGACGCTCGGCGATTAGCTCGCTAACAGGCCGATGGTGCTTGATGGAATCGCCGAAGTCGAACCTCACTACCCGCCAAAGCCATTTTGCATACTGGATGGGAACGGGCTTATCCAGGCCGTAGAGCTTCATTCGGGCCTGGCGAACGTAGGCGGCCCGCTGAGCATCCATCTGGCCGCCCGGACCCATAGACAGGGCGACCGGGTCACCGGGGGCAATCCTGCTGATGGCGAAGACCATTATGGTTATTCCCAGCAGCGTGGGAATCATTAATAGCAGGCGTCTTATGATATACGTTGTCATTTGTACTTCTGCAATTCTTTCGGCACGTACCACTCATGCTCATTGAGACCTAATTTATGCATATTGACATTTTCAAATCGCCTGTGCAGAAAGACCCGCTCCGGCCTCATGTAGAGAAATGTAAATGGCTGTTCCTCGTGTATGATGCGATGGAACTGATGGTAGAGCCCATAGCGTTTGTCTTCATCAAGAGTTCGTCGAGCCTGGTCTAATAAGGCATCAACTTCAGGATTGCTGTAACTGGTACGATTATCGCCTCGGTCGGCTATTTGAGACGAATGAAAATGCTGGTACGGATCGGACTCGACTGTTCCGCCCGTCCCAATCACCAAAGCGTCAAACTCGTGATTCTGAAGTCTCTCAACGAAAACGGACCATTCGTAAGGGTCAGCGATAATATCAACGCCTACTTTGGCAGCAGCATCTTTGAACAATTTCGCAAACTGCTCATAAAAAGCTCTGCCTGGGGAAAAGGCCAACTTGAACCTGAACGGGATACCTTGTTTGTCGCGCACTCCGTCACTGTTGGTATCGATCCAGCCGGCCTGGTCTAAGAGTTGTGCAGCCTTTTTGAGGTCATAGGGCCAGGGCTTGACGGTCGGGTCATGTTGACGACCGTAAATATAAAAGGGCCCCGTGGCAACCTTGGAAGAGCCCCGCAGCAGATGTTCGACTATGGCGTTTCTGTCCACCATGTGGGTCATGGCAAGACGAACGAGACGGTCCCTGAAAAAGGGTTTTTCCTGATTCCAGGCTATATAGAAGTAAGGCACGCCAGGCGTCCAGTAAGACATTGCCCGAAACTTCTCATTAAATTCCTCGTCGTCAGCCATATCAGCGAATTGCTCCGCGGTGGGGTACATAAAATCGACCTCTTCGGAGCGTAACGCCTGCAGTGCCGCTGTGTCGTTTGAGATGAACCGGAATATGACCTTTTCTATCTTCGGTTTATGTCCCCAGTAGTTCTCGTTGCGCCTGAGCACCACTTGCTGTGCCACGTCCCACTTCTCGAATATGTATGGTCCACTACCGACCGGCTCGGTGCGCCGCATATTAAACTCCCGAGGGTCTTCGAACTTGTAAATGTGTTTAGGAAGGACCTCAAACAGCCCAATGACCTCAAATGTCTTCCAGTAAATCTCATTGCAAACAAACTTTACCGTCCGTTCATCTATTTTTAAGAGTTCCTTGAAGTTGTCGTAAAAGGCGCGTTGAGTGGCTGCGTCAATGGCGGGATTCATTGTTGTCTCATACGTGAATAATACATCATCTGCTGTGATTGCAACTCCATCGGAAAAGTGTATGTCATCTCTGAGTTTAATAGTTATTTCAAGACCGTCATCTGATACATGATAGCTCTCGGCGAGCCATGGCTCGAGTTTGACTTCATCAGGGTCATATTCCAAAAGACGCTCGAAGATGTTTCTTGTAGTAATATATCTTGTGGACATTTCGGCTTCGGCCGTTATTGGGTTTAGGGTACGAGGCTCGGCGCCGAGTCTCCAGATGAGCCAGTCGCCTTCGTCGCCGGGATATTCTTGCATCGGCAAATCCGCCGTTCTCGGCGTGGCCTTGTCCTGTGCTACCCTTACAGTAGCCGTAATACCTTGCAACCGGTCCAAAAGCACATTCAGCCGTTCATACAGCCTGTCCGACTGCATCATCGACAATACTTGAAGCAGTATCATCACTGCCAAAAACAGGAACAGGAAAAACGTAGCTAAGCCCGAACGACCATTCATATCAAAACTCCTTCATAATTAAAATTCGTGCCCCATAGAAATTATTATAGGTGTCATTCTGAGCGCAGCGAAGAATCTCAATCCACCGTATGCCTGAGATCCTTCACCCCGATGAATCGGGGTTCAGAATGACAGTTCTGACATGTTTTCTACAGAGCAAAAATTAGTTATACTTTTGTAATCCTTTCGGCACGTACCACTCAAAGTAATTGAATCCTAACTTATGAACGACGGTATTGGCGAACCGCTTATCGACGAGGCGAAAGGTCGGCCTTGCATACAAAAACGTATAAGGCTGCTGGTCGTGCAAGATGCGGTGCAACTGTCGGCTGAGCTTGTCCCTGTCATTCTCGTCCATCGAGAGCCTTATCCGCTCCATTATAATATCGGCCTGGTCATTTCGAAAGCCCACATAATTGGAGCCGCGATTTTCTATTTGTGAAGAATGGAATATCTGGTAAAAGTCTTCAACAATGTCGCCGCCCCAACCCATAATCATTGCTTCAAATTTGCGGTCAGTGAGCCTGCCTATCATTACGGACCATTCGTATGGGTCAGGGATGACCTCGATACTGACTTTGGCGGCTTCATCCTTCAATAGCTTCGCAATCCTCTGGTAGAGAATGTAGTGGCTTGAATACATAAACTTAAACCTGAACGGTGTGCCGTTTTTATCTCGCACGCCGTCGCCGTCAGTATCAATCCAGCCTGCCTCGTCAAGTAGTGCGCGGGCCTTTTCCAAATCGTAAGGCCGGGGCTTAATATCGGGGTCATTCTGGTTGCCTTTAAGGTAAAACGGTCCCGTTATGGCCTCGGCCTGTCCCCTGAGGAGGCTGGAGACAATCTGGGGGCGGTTGACGATATGCGTCATGGCCAGGCGGACCCGCCGATCAGAGAAGAAAGGAGTATTTTGGTTCCAGCCAATATAATAAAAAGGTGCGGCGGGATTCCAGTAGGATACACAGTTAAATTCCTTTTTGAACTCCTCGTCGCTGAGAAGCTCGGCAAACTGCTCCATATCAGGTATTATCATGTCCACCTGGTGCGACCTGAGTGCCTGGAGGCTGGCAATGTTGTTAGGGATGAACTTGTAAATGACTTTTTTCAGTTTCGGTTTTCGCCCCCAATAATTCTCATTACGTCGAAGGACAACTTCGCTTCCTACGTCCCATTTCTCAAATAAATAAGGTCCGCTGCCGGCGGGATTAGATACTCGTTCGTTAAACCGTTGGGCATCGGTAAACTCATAAATATGTTTTGGGAAGATTCCTATATCCCAAAAACCAACGACTTCAAGGGCCTTAAAGTAGGGCTTTTTCATATAGAACTTTACAACCCTGTCGTTAATCTTAACCGCTCTTTCAACGTCAACATAAAGATTTGCCACGTCAGCGGCGTCAACCATGGGATTGATGATTGTTTCGTATGTAAAGATGACATCATCAGAGGTGACGGCGGTACCGTCTGAAAAATGTATGTCCTCTCTCAAGTGAAAAGTTATCTCAAGGCCGTCGGCGGAAACTTCGTAGCTTTGGGCCAGCCATGGAACAAGCTTGATTTGGTTCCAGTCATAAGTCAAGAGTGGTTCGAATATATTGCCCACAGTAATCCACTTTGCGTAAATATCGCGGTCTACCGAAATCGGGCTAAGGGTTTTCGGTTCGGCGTGCATTGCCCAAATCAGCCAATCGCCTTCATCTCCGGGATATTCGCCGACGGTTGTACGGTCCGGGCCGCTGGTTTGCCGGCCGGCAGTTACTGCATCGGTCCAGATATCCACAATCTTGTTGAGGCGTTTAGAAAGCCTGTCTGAGCGGACCATTGCCAGAATTTGTAAGGTGATGATTGCTACAAGGACGAGTAAAAGGAGGAATGTTGCGGTGGGGCGGTTGTTTGCCATTCAATCAAACCTCCAATGTCCGATTGCGTCAATGCCGGGACGGGTGGATAAGACTTATGTCTTTACCCGCTTGTCTCGGCGGCTTCAGTTTCAGGCTCGGTAGCTTCGGCCTCAGGTTCGGCAACATCAGCCTCAGACTCTGTGGCTTCAGTTTTAGGCTGAACCCGGGGCGGCGGGCCCAGCTTTTTCGGGGCGGTAAGAGCACTGCCGTCCGGGTTTTTGCCGTAGTCAAAATTAAGAGCAGCGGGCAATTCTCCCTGGCGGGCAGCAGTTCCCAGCAGAGAGTCGTGTTCAGTTTCCAACGCCGAATAATCTTTTGGCCCGACAGTCCTCTTAGTCAATATTTTCTCAACCGCCTTCTTAATACTTGATTGAGGCCTGCCCAGGAGTCTGTCAAGTACCGATTGTTCCACTTCAACCAGCACAGAAGCTAATTGCTGTTTTGATACGTCGCTGAGAATGTTTTCGCCTAAGATAAACCTTTGCATTGCATAAGAATAGAGTTGTGCAAACCTGCGACTGTCAGCGGCTTTGTTCTGCTGGGAGACTGGTGAGAGGATTTCGCTGCCGAGCGACCTGAGCAGCTTCGCATCCATCAACTCATACTTGACCGTCCAGTTCTCATAAGCACTTGTGCGCAAATCGATAATCTTGGTCAGCAGTTGCTTTGCGTGGGTCCCGTTTACCTGCCCCGCAAAAGCTGCAATCAAACTGAGGATTTCGGGATGAGTTTCCTTTTCGGCGGTGATTTCGAGTTGTCGCCCGATTCGGGCGGCTGGTTCTGTATCCAGAGAGACATCAGAATTCAATTGTCTGACGATGCCCTGATTGGTGAGGGCCTTTACGGCCCAGTAGCGAACGGTCCCATTTTCATGCCCTATCATTCGCATACCGAGTTCGAGCAGCTCGGCGCTCTCCAATTGGGCTGTCAAAATTATAAGGTTGCGCTCTATCCAGGTTTTTCGCTGGTCGGTCTCCCAGTTTTGCACGTCGTCAAACGCGGCTGTAAGATGTTTTTGCCCGGAGGTGATGAAACCGACGGAGTACTGACTGGGTTCAGCGGGGCCCCTGCGGGCAAAAATCTGGCTCCTGATATTGACTATCTCTGAAAAGTCGTCCAAAATTAGTAACTCGGCTAATGCATCGGCCCAAAAAGCGTCGATTACCTCAAAATCGGCGTTTTCGAGTATCTCTTTATTGAGTAGGGCCTTCTGGCGAACGGTGTCGATTCGCTTGGTCGAAACCGGCTCAGCGACGGCGTTTAGCGCCAGCACACCTGTCAGAAACACGACCTGGGTCCATTGCCTCTTTCGGTTCATATCCCTCTTGTCCTTCTATGAAGGGGCCTGTAACTATCTTGCAAACAACAAAGTTAGAGGGTAGCTTAGGTAACCTGTTATGTCAAGCGAATTCGGTCTTTTTGACTCATAAAAGGCCGGGCAAAGGAGAATCTGTGTCTTTTTGACCCTCTGAGCAAAGTCCGCAGGTCAAAAGCGTGCGGATTTGTACCGGCGGGGCGGGATTGTAGATAAGTTATTTCCCGCATACATTTCGCCGATATAATCGCCAGATACCCGGATTCCGGGGTGCGGAGCTGGAAAGTAGCCCAAATAGGCCCTCAAAAAGCGAACCTAATCTTTCCAGATAAAGTATATTAAAGGTCGTTAGGAAAGTAATTCCGAAACTGCCTTGGCAAAAGCGGTTCTGGACCGTAGAATCCAAGATTCGGGCCTTGAGATTTATAGTTATTGAAAGATTTAACGTAATCGTTATCATTATATAATATGCGTTATATCTTGCTTAATGTCATAAATTATAGATAGATGGTGCTGTGACAAAATCACTTGGGACGATTGTTGCGTTGGGGGTGATGCTGGTGTTCGTTTGGGGCTGTCAGCCTGAAAAAGAGCAGAGCGTTGTCCTCCAGCAGGAGGGCAAGCCGCAAATCCAGCACCCCGACTCCGAACCCAAATCGCAGGAGGCTGAGCCGCAAGAGGTAGAGAGTGAACAGGCAGAACCTGAGCAAGCGAAACCCGAGGAGCAAGAGCCTCAGGCAATAGAGGTGCAGGAAGAAGAGGAAGAGGAACGCCAGAGCGAGGCCGAGTGGGAAATCTCCACTGAGAGGCCGGCGTTCTACGACGCATGCGAGCGCATCTTCACGACGTATGTTGATGAGCAGGGCATGGTCGATTACAAAACCCTCAGGCGCAAAAGAGCGGAACTAATCACGGCGGTCAGAGAATTCGACAAGGTCCATCCGGCCCAAAAGATATCCTGGACTCGCAATGAGAAGGTTGCCTTCTGGATAAATGCCCACAACATATTTACCCTGAAGCTGATCATCGACAACTACCCCATTCAGCCCCGCTGGTATCTGATTAACTATCCTGACAACAGCATAATGCATATTGTCGGCGGGCGGGATAAAAGGTACTTCAAAGTCATGGGATTGGAGTACACGTTGCGCGAAATCGAGAGAGAAATCCTGATGGCCCGATTCAGAGACCCGAAGATATTTTTTGCGTTGTCATACGCAAGCATGGGCGGCGCCTTTCTGCGAAATGAGCCTTATTATCCCGGCAAACTCGACCAGCAGCTTGACGAGCAGGCCAGAAAGTTTCTGTCAAGCCCCAGAGGCTTCAGAATCGACAAAACCAAAAAGATTATCTTTTTGTCCGACATATTCAATTGGTATAAACCGGTCTTCATAGAGAAATACGGCTCAATCAAGAAGTTCAGAGCTCGTGAGCCTGCTGTCCAGGCGTACCTGAATTTCATTGTCAATTATGTTTCACCCGACAATGTTGGCTACTTTGAATCAGATAACTATGTGGTCAGATTCCAGTTATACGATTGGCACCTCAACGAACAGCCTTAGTGATAGCCTGACATTTGTCTGTTGCATTTTTCATGCGCGCTTGCAGCTTATAGTTGACTGTGTTGCGGCAAATCGCTATTATATTATGCCCTGTGTGAATAGCTCTCGGAAATCGAACAGGAATAGGAGATGATATTATGTCAGTAAAACGAGCCCGAAAGAACCGCCGCACGGCTAACAAGGGGGGGTATCTCTTTACAAGCGAGTCCGTGACGATGGGCCACCCGGATAAAGTTGCCGACCAGATATCCGACTCAATCCTTGATGCAATGCTCGTTCAGGATCCTTACAGCAGGGTAGCCTGTGAAACGCTGGTAACCACAGGCCTGGTCATAGTCGCCGGCGAAATTACGACTAAGGCATACGTCGATATAGCCTCGATAGCCCGAAATGCCATCGCCAAAATCGGCTATACGGACCCGTCGATCGGTTTTGACGCTGAGAATTGCGCGGTGATGGTAACGATTGACCAGCAAAGCCCGGACATTTCTCAGGGAGTAACCCAAGGCAAGGGCCTGCACAAGGCCCAGGGAGCGGGCGACCAGGGACTCATGTTCGGTTTTGCCTGCAGGGAAACGCCCGCACTTATGCCGATGCCCATTTACCTGGCACACCGTCTTACCGACCGCCTGGCAAAGGTAAGACAGTCCGGCAAACTTAAATGGCTAAGGCCTGACGGCAAGAGCCAGGTGACCGTGGAGTACGCCCAAAACGGCAAACCGATAAGAATTCACACCGTCTTAATTTCGACTCAGCACAGCCCGGATGTTAAATACAACACTCTGCGGAAGCAGATAATTGAAAAGGTTATTATGCCCGTCCTGCCGAAAAGACTGGTTGATAAGGATATGATCATCCACGTCAATCCCACCGGTCGATTTGTAGTAGGCGGTCCGAAGGGTGACTGCGGGCTGACGGGAAGAAAAATAATCGTTGACACTTATGGCGGCAGAGGCAGCCACGGCGGGGGGGCTTTCAGCGGGAAAGACCCGTCGAAAGTTGACCGAAGTGCAAGTTATATGGCCAGATACATCGCCAAGAACATCGTTGCAGCCGGCCTTGCCGATGCGTGTGAAATCCAGTTAGCTTACGCTATTGGTGTTGCCGACCCGCTGAGCGTGCTGGTCAGCACGGAAGGCACGGCAAAGGTGAATGAACTGGTGCTCGAAAAGCTCGTCAGGAAGCTGTTTCCGCTGACGCCTAAAGGTATGATTGATCATCTCAAGCTCCGCAGGCCGATCTACGCTGAGACTGCCCGCAACGGCCACTTCGGGCGAAACCTGCCGACCTTCACCTGGGAAAAGACGGACATGGCAAACAAGCTTCGAAAAGCCGCCGGACTCAAACCTAAGCACTAAAAATATACAATATCAAATATACAATATAAAATTTCGACGCCCTGCCTGCCCTCCGTAGCTCCTGTCCTACGTAGCCTCGTGCGAAGGAGGATAGCGAAGGAGGGAGCGCAGCCGAAGGGGACCGCAGGGAGTCGAACGGGTTGTCGAGGAATCTGTTCAAATAGTCATTCTGAGTCCCGTGTGTCCCGACACCTCGGGGGCGCGCCGGGAAAGAATCTCAAATCAATATACAATGCTTGTGCCTGCGAAGCATGTCCACGCGAAAGCGGGGAGCAGGTATCAAATATACAATATAAAATTAAAAGGGTAGGGTGCGATGAATCGCACCAATTATGGCTTAACCACGAAGTGCACGAAGAACACGAAGAAGTATTGGATTAGTTGTTTTTAACTTCTTGAACTTCGTGACCTTCATGGTGAATATTGTTTACTTTGCGGATATTCAGTTAAACCCGGAAAAATTAAAAAACAGGCAGATTTTGCTTGTTTTAACGGTCTTTATCTGTTATTATGGGACAAATATGGTGTAGCGGTGCCCTTTTTTATTGGGTCACGATGAAAAGGAAAGACTATGACCTCGAAAAGTTTGTGGGTGGGCATATGGTGTGTGTTCGTAATATTCTGTTTGTCAGTTATTGCATCATATCAAGTTGGTAAGTCTACCGGAGAAAACTCAGCAAAAATCAGATTACGTGAAGAAGAGCTGTCTTTTCAAAAGCAAAAGGAAAGAACCCGTAAAGAGGAGAAACGAGCAGAGGAAAAACGCAGAAGAGTGGAAAAGGCGGAAGAACGAGAGAAGGAAGTAATGAAATCTTTACAGGATAGCTCGGATAGAAAAGCAGCGTTACAGATGAAGTTAATAGAACGTTTAATGCAGACAAACCAGTACAGTCCTCCACCAAAAAAGCCGATACACCCATTTCCATTATCTTCGACGAATTCACCAACGACTACCTTACAACGAAAACCAAGAACCGCCAACAAAGAAAAATCCGAAGGCTCCACCGATGGCGGTCAATACAAATTGTTCGAGACGACCACTATTGACGGTTGGGTCAAGAAAATCAAACGTGGCACGATCTTCAAGACTTCTTCGGGCAACATATATGAAGTTGCCAAAGCCGTCATTTTGCTTGAAATGGAACTGAGGCCCAAGGTCACTGTCTTAACCGACGGCCAATTCTACAAGTTGTTGATCCAAGGAGTAAACGAGGAGTTATTGTGCAAGAAACTCAATTCTGGAAATAAGGGGGCTATCACTGGTGGTACCGTAATCGAGGCCAGAATCATCAACGATTTTGATGGGCTTGAGTACGGCAACATATACAAGCTGGACAATGGCCAAGTCTGGGAGCAAACATATTTTTATATCTATATTTACATAGCTGTAATGCCCAAAGTCACCATCTGGCAGGATGGTTCGGTTTACAAAATGAAAGTTGATGGTATTGATGAAGTGGTCACTGTAAAGCAAATAAATTGAGATTCTAATGCTGAGGTTCACAAGCCAAAAACATTGTAATATCTCCTCGGCTTGGCCAGTAGCATTGGCGATGACCGAGTTATCTTTCTCGACTTGCCCCATCTATTTATTGCCTAAGAACTTTGTAGCAACAGCTTAGTCGATGTAATGCTCTTAGAAATTCGGAGATGATAGATATGCCTTTGACCGAAGATCAGAAGCAATGCCTCGTGAAGAATTTGGACAAGTTTGATGAGGCCTTACTTGACAAGCCAAAGCTGGCAACTATTTATGATTGTGTATGGCGACAGAAGCTTAGGAACAAGCTGTTAGCCGTAGATAGCTGCAACGACATCGCATACCCAGGCGCATATTCAGCCCCTCTCTTTGAATCCTTGGGACAGTTTCCGTCGTGTTACCAACATCGACTCGAAGAGGGTGCTGTAATTCTTCTGCCCAAACTGTCGGAGGGAGAGAAGAACCATCTTATCGAGCGTATGCGGGGTGATGGTTGTCTTTCTGCAGAAGAGGAACTTTTGCTGGCCCGTGGTTTCGCTCTCCAGTTTGGCATAAACTCGATTGAAGCACCTGAGTCTGATCCGAGCAAACCACGCCCAGAATTCTTAGTGAACATTTCTGGGAAAAAGATCGAGATCGAAGCCAAAGGACTGCTCGATTCCCAGCAAGTGCAGAAGCTTAACCAATCGGCAAGAACCTTGTGTCAGAATTATTGGATCTCAGTAGACTCGAGTATCGGCGATCCAAAGCGAGTGCGGCGTGCTCTGGCAAAGAAAATCTTCGAATCTGCCCGCCACAGCCCATGCATTATCGTGCTGACCCTGTACTCCGGCTTCGATTTTCCAGTCGGATTCGATCTAGCACGACAAATGGCACTCTGTCCCGGTCACTTCAGGATCCCTGAAACCCAATACCCACTAGCTGTTGCACTGGCCTCTGACCATAGACGCATTCTCGGAGTCTGGTTCAACTCAGTTGTGCTTGAAAGAGAAAAGATTGAGGATCTGACGAAGGAACGCCTACGCAGCGCGGTAAGGCAGTCATTTTACGCGTGCACTGACAGCGTTTTCTTTGATGAGAGCATGAGCGAAGACGACCATGAGAAAATGTTGGAGCGTGTGCGGGCGCGCGGTCATTCCTGATGCTTAGATGCGTAGGTACGCTGTGGGAGGAAAAGGGAACATTCTACTTTTTAGTTCTTCAGCGTGTTTGTGGCATTTTCAGTTCGGATTCTCTCCAGAATTTCCATTACCGATACAAGTCAAACAATAATAAAATCAGCCATCCAGCATCAAGTATCGAGAATCCAGAATCCAGCATCAAGCATCGCTTGTCCTCCGGGCAAAATTAAAGGTGTCCTGCCTGCCCCGCACTTACAGGGTTAGTGCGGGGGTACATTTTCTCGTTGAATCGCTCCTGCCTCGCCGTGGCTTTTAGTCCCGCCATAGTTATAACGACGGTGGATGGCACGGCGGGTCGGATTTTCTCTAAAGTTTTCATTACCGATACAAGTTAAACAATAATAAAATCAGCCTTCGCCGGGTGAAAGTTTTTTTTGCTTTAGCGTTAGTCCCCTAAGGACTATGGACGAGGTCGAAAGATTTTAAAAAGTTTACTTTTGGAAAGTCTTAAGGCCGAGGGCACAGAGGTTTGTTTACAACAAACCCGCTAAAGCTTAAATCCGTGTTCATCTGTGAAATCTGTGGCTAAAAATAATATCTCTGTGTTCTCTGTGGCCTCTGTGGCAAATTCTTTTTATTCTTTTTTTTCTTGACTTTTGTTTGTAATTTGGTATAATACCCCCCATGTTTGCCAGCAGGCAAACGGTAGCACCGCCAGCAGGCGGAAGTTTCAGCGGAGAACCGCACGTCTTAGTATCAGCAGATACAGTCAAATTTAATCGTTAGCAACCGGTGTTTCGTGAATTACCAATTACCAATAACCAACAAAAAAGACAGTGTTCATCCGTGTCTAAATAAAGGCAGTGTCATTTATCCTGAGCATGGTCGAAGGAATCCGTGTCTAATGCTTTTTTCAGCGTCTTTTTCGTCTTTCGCGGGCAAAAATAGTGTCAATCTGTGCAATCCGCGGTCATTATACCCCCTTATTTACAACGTTTTTATGCAAAACAAACCCAATTTGCTAAATACTCGAATGAACGTAAATAAAGTATTAACAAAGGATTATGAAAATATACGCCTTCACAGGCGTGAAAAAAACAAACCCAATTCAAAGCCAATCACAAAAAGGCCAAAATGAACGTAAATAATGTTATAGTGCTACCAGTTGAATCCTCCCGTTTGCTCGCGGGTAAGAGCTTTTATAACAACACCTTACAATCTCACTCGCGGGAGTTTTTTACCCTTAAGGGTATAACAAAGGAATATGAAAATATACGTCTTCACAGATGTGCCGAAAACAAACCCAAACAAACCCAATTTCAAACCCAAATGAAGCTTCTTAAATATATCACCAGCTGCTACGTGGGGTTGATAATACTGGCGTTCTATTGTAAGGTACTCAATTCAGAACAGATAATAGGGGTAGTCGATGATTAAAGCAGCGATATTGACCATTAGCGACAGTTGCGCGGCCGGCCAGAGGCAGGATGTGAGCGCACAAACGATAGCTGACATGCTCCCACAAGACGAATTTGAGATATGTGAAAAACAGATTGTCGCCGACGATGCTGAAGCGATAGCCGCCGAGCTGAAGCGGTTTTGTGATGAAGTCCGAGCCGATGTCGTATTTACTACAGGCGGGACGGGATTAGGGCCTCGCGATGTTACGCCGGAAGCCACTGCATCGGTTTGCGCGAGGCTGGTGCCGGGTATCAGCGAAATAATCCGGGCCCAGGGACGGGAAAAGACAAAAAGGGCTGTTCTTTCACGAGGTATAGCCGGGATTCGCGACAAGACGCTTGTAATCAATTTACCGGGCAGCCCAAAAGGTGTGACCGAATCGCTGGAAATAATTTTGGACGTCCTGCCGCACGCTGTGGATATGCTGCGTGGCGGCGGACACTGATATAGAGAGGCATAAAATGGTCTTGGTTCAACTTTTCGTCGCATTTTTGAAAATCAGTTTATTTGCGATTGGTGGCGCTTACTCTTTTTTGCCTTTAATTGAAAGAGAAGTCGTGCAGGGCCGTAAGTGGCTTAGCGAGGCGGAATTCCTTGAAGTTACCGGCATGGCTCAAGTGATTCCGGGGGCCCTGTCGGTCAACTTCGCCACTTATACCGGCTATAAGGTCGCAGGTGTCGGCGGCGTAATAGTAGCCAACCTTGCCAACTTGCTGCCGGCGGTGGTGTTTATGATGCTTGCCGTGCTGCTTTACTCAAAGTACAAGAGCATCGCCTTTGTAAAAGGGGGGCTGGAAATGATACGATACGCTGTCTTTGCAATGATAATTGCCGTTGCGATTCAATTGGTAGATAAAGAGCATATCTTGGAGCTCAGGCATATTGCTGTGATTGTAGTCTCATTTGTATTGTTCCTCTTTACCAAAACTCACCCGGCTTTCATAATTCTCGGCGCCGGCATATTGGGTGCGATAGCTAAGTAATCCGCCTGAGGCTGGATGAACGCGCTTACAAATGTGCTTGCAAAAAAAGACTACCCTGATACTGACAACGGCACAACGGAGAGGGCGGGATTCGAACCCGCGGTGCAGGTGTTTACCCACACGACGGTTTAGCAAACCGTTGCCTGAAAATTCTAACGATAGTGAAAACAAAGACTTAGAGCAAGCCGAAACCGGCGCTTACAAACCAGCTTACAAAGAAAATCCGAAAATGGCCGAAAATCAGGCCGATTCCATGCCTCCCGATTTAGCCGAAATCGTTCAGGTTTGGCCGGGACTGCCAGAGCATATCAAAGCGGCAATCAAGGCGTTAGCGGGGCTTACAGACGAGCAGAAGGGCAAACAATGAGTTACTTAGAGAGACGGGTTAAGAAAATAGAGAATAGACTGAACGTAAACAAAGAGCCGAGTATTGTAGAAATCGTCAATTTCGGGGATGGGGACTTACCGCCGGAGCATACCGCAGGAGGTATAACCTTAAGACACGTTCACTACAAAGACATCAGAAAAGAAGCCAGAGTTGGAAAAGGGTAAGATTATGAGCAGCATAATCAGACGAATAGATACTATCGAGAAGCAATTGAGCATAGGACGGCACGAAGAACCGCTTGCTCCGGATCTGATTATTTGCGTGCTGCTTGGGGGTAAGATGACGGACGAGGACAGGGCCATACTGGGGCCAGAAGAAACCTGGATTACTTATCAAGAGCAATTAGAGGCTGGCCGGGAAGAAAATCCGGCTGGAATGTCCAGAATCATAATAATCGAGTTGTACGTTGACAAAGAATATCAGGCCAGAAAGCAACTAAAAGCAACCAAAAACAACGAAAAGCCGGGAAATTAGGGCAGCAAGATGGGTAAGGCAAAGGGAAAAGCAAAGCTAACAGACCGACAACGTAAAGCGATCCCGTTCATTGTCAGCAGCCCTACATATACCGAAGGTTGTAAAAAGGCCAAAGTCAATAAAACCACGCTTTACAAGTGGCTGAAAGAGCCGGAGTTTAAGGCTGAGCTTGACAGGCAGCGTGATGAGATAGCTGCTGAGGCGTTCGGAGTGTTATCGCAGAGCCTGACCAAAGCAGTTGAAGTCCTTGTGGGCCTGTTGGATAACAAGGACGATAGGCTGAAGAGACTGGCTGCGAAGGACGTTTTCGACTTTATTATCCGGCACAAGGAAAATGAGGATCTGAACGAGCGGCTGACAGAGATTGAAAACCAGATGGCAAAAAAAGGGTTGTGACCTACAGAAGTATATCTTAGAGCTACTTGCAAAGCAGGAGAAGCGGGCAGAAAAGTCGAGCTTGAGTTTGGTTAGAAGCCTTAGCCTTAGTTTTCCGAGTCCCTAAAGAAGGGCAAAGACTCTGCAGACCGAAATAATATAGAAAAGGAATTGTAAATAAAATTGCATAAATCTGTACAATACAGTCAAAACGAGCCAGTTCGCAATTTACATTCCCGCTTAACGCTCGAAAAATGAGGGGCATTTTGACCGGAATCTTAACAGAGGTGTTAAGACGAGGGGTCTCCCCCTCGTTTTGTGCCTCCTGTTGATTCTGCTGGTGAAGTTACTACGACTAATCGTCCTCTTGACTATCTTCCAGCTCTTTCAACATATCTTCGAGGCTGGTAACCATCCCAAGCCAGGCCTCATCATCATCGATCTGGTCCTTGACCTCGTAGAGCCAGTCTAACAACTCTTCGGTCTGGGCTATTACTTCCTCAACGCTCGGTTCAGCCTCAGGCTGTACCTCGCTGATTTGTTCCTGTGTAGCAGCCTTAGCCGTTGCAGTCTCACTAATCAACATCGATTCGCCACCCATCATCCCATACATGCCGCCGCCCATGCCCATCATCATCTCCATCATTTCGTAGCCTTGCATCTTGTCACAGGTCATCCAGAGCCACTCTTTGGCGAAATAAGCGAAGTCTCCGTAATTAATTACATCGTCAGTGTTC
>SDBT01001984.1_pt1 | contig 36717 bp, 79 predicted proteins | sample 2277101 | NCBI WGS metagenome assembly SDBT01 (sample SAMN10404973, study PRJNA504765) | marine sediment metagenome | isolation source: marine sediment core GS10_PC15, 103 cmbsf | place: Arctic Ocean: Southern Knipovich Ridge | collected 2010 | reverse complement strand
GAATTGGAATTTCGTTTGTTGTATTAGTTCCGTAAGTTATTGAAACATTTGTTGTGATAGTTACATTCCCACCGATAGCTCTTGCATCAATTGTAGCATTCAACTTAGTTTCATTAAAACTAAGCTCATTATCTCCACTAAAGAAATTCCAATCATCACCAAAGGAAAGTATAGAATTAAGTTTAGAAGCAACCCATTGTTTCACTGCGTCATTCCACCTCAAAACGTCGTTATCATCTACGCCTGAATAATCAACATCACCTGCTTGGGATATGTTTGTTATGCCTGAGCCATTGCCACCACTAGGACAGCTAATAAATTCTAATCCAGTCTCATCATTCTTTACTGTAACACACTTATCTCCATCGCCAGTGTATGAAGATGGAGTGTCTGAAAGGTCTAAAAAGTCAGAGATGTTTGAAGTTGAAGTTGTTGTATCGTCATAAAGATTAAATGAATATGGATTAGCTACTACAAAATTAATAGATAATATCATTACTAGTATAAGGATTGTTTTCCCTCGCATGTAGTAATTAATGTATTGTGGGTATATAATATTATCCATAAAGGTATAATTTAAAAAGATTGTTGTGTATGAATATATAACTATGAAAATTAAAAGCAATGGACAATTGCTAGGAGGAGTAAAAGGAAAGGGTGATGCCTTACTACTAAAGTCGATGTGCTAGACTTTTTGTTTTTCAACTCTGTAGTAGTAAATTATTCTATAATAGGCGTTAATGTTATGATTATTCTTATACTCTTTAGCTTCAGTCTCACAAAGGATAATTTGTGATACTAAGCAATAAAAAATGCCACACAAAAAAAACATGGAAAAAATAGAACAAAAAATTAAGGGCAAGTTACCAAAGAACGCAGTGATGCTTTACTATGATTATCTTAGAAGCAATAGTTATACTTATCGAACCAGCTCTCAGTATGTCAAATACATTCAGAGATTGATGAGTTTTGAGCCACCAAAAACGATACTAACAAGCTATAAAATTAAGAAGTTTCTATCGGTTAAAACTACAACGCTTTACCAGGCTTCAATTAAGAAGTTCCTACAATTTCTACAGGAAGAATATGACTTTGAAATAGATTCTTTTCAATATCCAAGAATTGTAATAAAGGATAAATTAACATTACCACTTACAAGAGACGAAATTAATAGACTTATCGAACATATGCCAAATGATAAATTATTCTTTCAATTTAAAACATTAACTGAGTTTCTTGCAAAAACTGGCACTAGAATAACCGAAGCTTTAAGCTTAAAGGTTAAAGATATTAATTTTGAAGACTGGAATAAAGATCGAACAAAGGGAACTCAGATTTTATTAACAAAAACAAAAGGTGGAAGACAAAGATTAATTCCAATATCACCAGAACTAATGAAAAATATAAGCTTGCATTGTGAAGATGAAAATAACGAAGGATTTGTTAAGGATGATAATTGTTATGTATTTGATTTCAGATATACACAAACTATAAAGAGATTTAAAAGGATGCAGCGTAAAGCAGAAAAAGACCCAAACTTTACATTTTATAGAGAGGATACTTGGGATCAAAAATATCTTGAAAAATCGTCTTCTTATTATAGGAAGATTTTAGATATAACGTCGATGAAGGTATTAAAAAAACATTGTTATTGCCACTTATTAAGACATTCATATGCAACACATCTTGATAGCTTAAATGTTCAAGTTTCGATTATTTCAAAACTTTTGGGACATAAAAGCCTTAACACGACTGGAAAATATTTACATCCATCGGAACAACAGCTTGAAGTGGGTGCTATATAACCATTAATTAGTAGTAATATACCTTTATATACTATAACCTTCTACTATAAGTATAAAATGTGTAAACAAAACGAGATTATATTATTAAAAGAACTTAATAAAATGAGTTGTGATCCTTCTACAACGGCATTATCACGACAGTGTAATTTTGGACATTATCAAATAAAAGATTATTTACAAAATTTAGAAGATAAAGGATATATTAAATCAGAAGAAATTAAAAATTCAACATATTGGAAAATTACTGAAAGGGGGATTAAATTATTAAAATGTTAACTCTATTAACCGTTGTTGTTTTTGCTAGAATTTTATGTACAGGAATTTTTACAGCTTGTTGCATGATTCTTAGAGAAATGGTTAGAATATATGGTGGAAAAAAGGCTGCCAGGTTACATGAGTTATATTATAGAAAATAAAATGTTAATTAAAATAAAAGAAAATATTACAAACAGACCAGCACTTTATACTGGTTTAACTATGCAATTAGCACCAGTAGTTATTGCAGTAATAGTGGCGATAGGATATGCTATAAGTAGAATAGATTTTACGTGGACTATAGAATTATCTAAAATATTATTTACTGAAGGAAATATGAAATATTCTATTGCAGCATTAATTATAATATTATATTATACATTATCGTGGCTATTGGTTAAAATTGGTATTTCTGCTGAAAAATGAAGGAAGAACTATTCTTTATAGTATTTACAGGAGTACTATCAATGGGCATTACTGTGTTGTTAAGTTTACCAAACAAAGTAGGGCAAGAAATAATATTTCTTTCTTTCGTATTAGGAATGATAATTAGAACATTATTTTATATATTTGAAAATATTTATATAATTAGAAGGAGGTAAAAAATGAATAATAAAGGACAAAGTAATGGGTTTGTAATTTTTGTATGTATTTTTGTAATTGCTATGTTTGCTATAGTTATATTATTAGCTATGTGGGCAATGCCACAATATGGTGTATATTCAAAAGAGTTGAGTGGAAAAGCTCAATTAAAAGAGGCTGAATGGAATAGACAAATAGCAATACAGGAAGCTGAGGCAGAAAAACAATCTGCATCTCTTAAAGCTGAAGCAGAGATTATAAGGGCTGGTGGAATAGCTGAAGCAAATAGAATAATTTCTAATTCCTTAACAAATGAATACATAAAATATAAATTTGTTGAAGGATTAAATGATGGAAATACAGAAGTAATTTATGTAGCAACAGAAGCAGGTATACCTATTTTAGAATCTCACAGACTAGTTAATTAAACATTTATTTTTTTTCTTATTTTTTATTATTTCAAAGGTGATTTATGATTAAATCCACGCTTTAACATGATCTTTACTAACTTGGAATGCTCATTTTTTATTTGAACTTTTGTCCAGCTAGTTCTTGATGGGTTGTTCCACCATAAATGCATTAATGCATGTCTAAATAATAATTTTTTATTAGTTAAAGTTATTTTCGCCATTATTCCTCCCCATTAGGCTTAGAATCATTTCAGGAGTTCCTTTAATAGTAATTTCACATAATCCAGTATCTTCTTTTGGCTTTTTTAATCCTAATTGATTTTTTAATATACCTAATCCAAGTCCTTCCTTACTCATAGGCATAAGTTGTTTTCCTAAGTTCATTATATCAGCTAAAAAGTTTACTTCTTCTTTTTCTTCGGGCTTTTCCTCGATTTCTTTCTTTTCTTCGTTCTCTTGCTCTTTAACGGCTTCCTCGACGTCCTTTTCTTTAGCTTTGGCACTCTTCTCTTTATCTTTATTGGTTTTTGTATTTTTTTCTTTGTTTTCGATTTTATTGACCTCCTTGTGACTTTCTTTTTTAATGAAACACCTCTTTTTATAACCTTTCTTTTTATATTTTTCTTTCCCACAGTTTTTCTTCTTTTAATACTAGACTTCAACTTTCTCCTTCTTAATCTAGCTTTTTGTCTAGCTCGTTGTAATTGTAGTTTTTCGCCACGTGTTGATATACTAGCTTTTGCTTTTTCTATCCAGCCGAATGTTAATACTTTCTTTTTACCACGTTTTACAGAATATGGGCGGAGTTGATTTCTTATCTTTGCAAAGTACCCGTTATATTTACCTGGTAATCTAATAACTACTTTTGAACTTCCTAGTGGTATTAAAAAAGCAGTTCTTGAAAGTGTGTTATCTAGTTTGTATGCAAGGTAATTCAAAGCATCTTTCTTAATTAGAGGTTTTGCTATTAGACTTACTAGCTTCCCTCTTTTCTTAGTTACTACTCGAAAAACTGGCTGAGAAGTTGATAGTTTCTTTTTATTAAATCCTTTAGGAAAGGCTATTATTACTGGTGTTTTTTTCGTTGTTGTTGGTCTTCTTGGAACTCGTGGAACTCTTGGTGGTCTTTTACCTGGAGTTCTTGGTGGTCTCTTTGGAGTTGTAGGTTTTCTAGGAGTGGGCTTTCTTGTGGTTGGTTTTCTTGGTGTTATTTTTGAACGTGGTATAAGTCTTTGTCTTCCGTTTACTCTAATATATGGTCTACCTTGTTTTGTATATCTAACCTTACGACCTTTGAATGTTGTTAATCTTCTACTTGCAGTTACTATTCTTCTCCCTATAATTCTACCAACAGGTAAAAAAGGTTTAGAAGTTACTGGTCTTCTTCTTATATTTTTTCTTAAATTAACTATATCACTTGTCCGAACTGGTAATCTTGTTTCTTTTCTAAGAAGTCGTCTAAGTTCTGCAATTTCTTTGATATTTAGTTTTGTTTTTTTTGCTTTGTTCAAAAGCTTCATTGCCTTACTAGAAAGTTTAATTACTTTTGCTTCTATTATAGAAACTCTAATTCCATCAATTTCTGTAACAGCAAGTTTCTTAATTCTTCTAATAAAAGCTCCAGGTGAAAGCGTAACTTCTAATTCTCTACCACCTTTATAGAGTGTGTCACCTATTGCCTTCCATTTATCAGATAGTGTTGTCTGCCATCTAACAAGTTTTGCTCTTTCTTTTACTGATAATGTTACACCTCTCTTTAGTTTTGCAACTATACTCTTTAATGATGCTGGGAACTTTGCAATAGCTCCTTCTGGAAAAACTATAATTTGAGGTTTTGCTGTTTTTAGTGTAAAGTTTCCCCTTACTATATCCATTAACGAAGCATCCCTTACATCTTTACCAAGTCTTGTAAATCTAACTTTCCCTGTTGGATCTGCATAAAGAGAGCGTTCTAACATAGATTTACCAGTTTGCTTCAAAACTAATTCATTAAGTTTAAAAAATTCTTTTTGTGTTATTGTTCCGTCATCGAATTTTTTTAGAAGTCTTTTTGCTAGTTGTGAAAGACCTTCTTCCCCTCTCATAGGTTTTCTTATTAATTTGTTTCTTCTAAAAAATCCAATAAGTCCATCCGCTTGTGCTGTGGTTATTGTTCCTTTTGTCCCTGCAAATTTTGTTTGTTCTGCAAGAGAAACACCTTTTCCAATTGTTCCTGTTTCTAATCTTATACCTTTACCTTTTTGGAATTTTCTAAATTGACCTTTCTTTCTAACTTTAATTCTCTTGAATATTTTTGAATCTTTTGGCAATGCTTTTTTTACTTTGCCCAATACCTTATTTATTATTGTTGTTTTTGTTATTCTTTTTTTCAAAAAGATTTCTTTTCCACCACGTTTGAATATCTCTGCTGGTATTTTAAATGTAATAACTCCATCTTTAAATCTTCTGAAATACGGGTTTAATCTTAATACTGCTCTGTTTGTGAACTTACCTGTAAATTTAATTGATTTTCCCGTTAACCAAAAAATAAATATATCTGATCCAATCTTTCCAATACCTGCCGCTGGACTTGTTTTTAATAAAGCTATATTTGATTTAGCACCAACAACCATTGCTTCTGGTATTTTTGTAATACTAGTGGGATCATTTACTATTGAGACCAATCCTGCTGGTATATTTACAACACCTACAGCAGTTGAAACAACAAAAGTATTAAGGGCAACTCTGCCACTTCTTCTAACATCTCTTACAAAACTCTCTGATCCTGCTTTTTCTAATACTGCTTTCTTTACATCTTTTCTAATTGCTAATTTATTAAAATTAATATATTTTGCATAGTTCTTTAATGCAAAAGAAACTTGCACTTTATTTAATACCCCTTGGTTTTGCAGATTTTTTAAATATAATTTGAATATGTTTTCTGCTGTTATCTTATCACTTTCTTTTAATACTTCACTCCCTTTTCTTTTTACATAATCAAATGCTGTTTGTCTTGCTAGTCTTAATTGTTCTAATGTTTGTCTTGGATTCATAGCTTTCTCTAATCCAAATTCACCTATTTTATTACCTAGTCCCCACGATAATTTAACAAGTGCAACAGGTAGATGTATAAATAGATTTGTTGAAAAAAACTTTATTCCTCCAGCTGTTGCTTTTATATTTCTTCCAAATTGTGAAGTTGGTTGCCAGTTCTCTACTTTATTAATTGTTTCTCTCTGCCATAAATTAAAGTTTGGAAGCCCTAATAATCCTTTTACTAATATAACATCACTTGCTGATACTTCAATTGGTTTTCTAACACTCACACCTTGAACAGAAGCTAAGCCTCCAAGTTTACCAAGTTGTTTATTATAAAAAGAAATTCCAGAAGTTGTCCATGGAATGTTTTGTTTTAGAACAGAGCTATTAATACCTATAATTTTCATATTTTTTGTGTCATAAACCAGCCTATCACCTGAAGCTAAATCATTTTGAATTTTATTAGCTTGTGCTTGTGTTGTTCTTTGCTCAACAATAGAGCCAGTTTCCTGAACACCGCTAAATTGTAATTTACCACCAACTCTTTTACTTTTCTCAAATGTTCTAGTTTTTGAAACTCCAGTATTTAGATTTGTTTCAGTAAAAATTCTTTCATTACGTCTATTTATTATAACGTCGTGTTGTATCTTATCACCTGTTTTAGAATCTGTAAATGTTCTAGATGTTCTTTGTGCGTTCTCTCTTTGCAGCCTTTGCTCTAATCTCTTAATTCTATTTTGTTCTTTTATTATGTTTTGTTCTCGTTGTTCTGATAATTGTTTTTGTGCTCTTTCTCTGGCATCTTTTTCTTGTTTTATTTTTAGGTCTGCTTGTCTCTTTTTTTCTGCTGTAGCTTTTATATCTGCCTCTCTTTTATTTGCTTCTTTCGACCTATCTCTTGAAGGAGTTCCTCCTCCTCTTCTACCACTACCTATAAATCTCCTGCCTGTCTTTGGTATAAATACACCAACACCTTCCCTTTGAGCTATTTTTTTTGCAGCTGCTTCTTCTCTAGGTCTTGCAACAATTTCTCCAAGTTCTTTAACCATCTATTATTCCACCATATATTTTTTTTGATAATAATCCAGCAGAACCGCCAATTATTAAAATAGAAAACATTGCAATAGGTGACACTTCTAAAGCTCTAAGTCCACTAAACATAAATAAATGTCTCGTTGGGTTTACTATGTTTGTATCGTTCAAAAAAGCTGGAGTAAGTGGTAAAATTAAAAATATGAATGCTCCGAATAGTGCTGATAAAAAATAGTTTTTGTATTTTAATAGTTTAATCATTTTTTAGTTTATATATATATAGCATTATTATATTTAAATATCTTTCTAAATCTAAGAATTTCAACATTAACTTAGAAAGTCTTAAATAGTGTGTTTATGTATATATTTTATGGATACAGATGATAAAAGAAGGTGTTTAAAATGCGGTTCTTCACAAACATATATTAAATTCTCTACCAGCGAAAGAGTCTGTAGGAGTTGTGGAAATATTGAAAAGATTAAGGAGGTGTTAAATGTTTGATGTATTTTCAGGAATAATTATGTTATTAAAAATATTTGTTCCAATAGGAATGATTGGATGGATGATATGGTTTGCTATAAAAAGTTATATGGAGTCTAAGAATGGGCAGTAATATTAGAACGTTTAACTCTGCCAAGAAGTTTGCAGAAGAAATATTACATCCACTAATAAGCAGTCACACTAATGCAAAACTTAAAACCAAACTTGGTGCAGTTAGTGATGATGAGGCAAGAAAGTTAAGTCCAAATCAAAGAGTTATGAACCGCTTTAATGCACTAAAAGAAAGAGTTACATTTCAACAGGCACTAATAAACGAAATTGAGGCTACTGTAAGACTTAATAATACTCCTGGAGAGGTTGAACTAATTGAAGTAATGACTGAGCAATTAAGTGGATTAGAAACAGATATTGATGAAAGAGATGATGAAATAATAAATATACAAATTATCCATGGAATGAAAAAGCCAATTTTAACTAAAATGTTCAAAGAATTAGGCACTTTCTTAGATAAATTATATGTACAAATACAAAAACTAATGACTAAGAATAAATTATTATTCTATAGTGATGATGATGAGTATTTAGAAGATCAAGAACTAAAAGAAAAAATAAAACTAGATAATAGGAGTGTATAATGAAATTTAGTTCAAAGATATATAGAAGATTTGTCTTTACTCAAAACTTTTTTAGATTTTTATTAATTGATAGAGTTAAAATTGAGAAAGATAATATTGTTTTAGTTACAGGAAAAAGAGGGTCAGGAAAAACTACAGTTGCATTAAAAACTATCATGGGCTTCAATGATATTCAAAAAATAGAAGAATATTATAACAAAGAAAGAAATATTGGAAAGGAAGAAAAGAAGGTCTATAAATTAAAAGAAATAACTCCATTTAATATGGAAGACGACATGGCTTTCCAAAGAAATGAATTACAAACTTTATGCCGAGAAACACAAAGAGGATTTATATTGGCTGATGAAGCAGTTGTTAATGTTGCTAGAAGAAATGCTATGACTAGGGCAAACAAGATACTTCATGAAATTTTAACAATTAATCGTAAAAACTTTAATACAATATTCTTCTGTTTGCCATCAGTTGAAGATTTTGACGTATCTATTTTACAATATATAACATGTTGGATTCATGTTGATGACAGAGGACTAGCTTGTGTTTTAATGCCAGGTGCTAAAAGTATATTTGGAAGAAAGACTTGGGATATTGATAAAATGAAGAAATCATATGATAAATTTTTAGAAGAAAACCCAAGAGCTACAACAGTTCCGTATTGGTTATTTGATAACTTTAGAGGATATATTAAATTCGGAAAACTAAATAAAGATGTGGAAGAAAAATATTTGAAAATAGCACATGATAAAAAAAATAGAGATACTGAGGAAGATGATAATGGAAAATCTCGTATGAAGCCACGTATAGACGAAACAAAAATGAATTTATTAAATAAAATTACAAATAAAATAGTTAGTGGAGAATTAACCGATACATCAGATTATTATAAATATTGTGGGGAGTTGGATTTCAAGAAAGATAAATTAAATAAGGAAATTAACGAAATATTAGCAAAGTTAGGAGATGGTAGGACTGCAAACAAAGCTATTAAGGAAAACAGTAATAAGAAGAAAATAAAGGAAGAAAGAACTACTAGATTTAGGATATGATTTAATATTTTTTCTCAATTATGGTATTTAATAATACTTTATCTTTCCTTTAACGTCGTAGAAATTTGTTCTTCTCATTTTAAACACTAATTTTATCCAATTTATTTACTACTTTTCCTAATGCTCCCCATATAGCTTTTGCTGAACTACCAGCAGCTTTACCACCTTTCTGAAATTGTTCTCTTCTCCTATCTAGTTCTTTTTTAGATAAATTTTTCTTAGACAGGGTTCTTAATTTTCTATAGAATGGTGATCTCTTTAATTCTTTAATTTCTTTTTCTAATTCTTTTGCTTCTTGATCATCCCTAAGAGCTTTATTAAGTTTAGAAGTTTTAATTTTATCTTTTCTTTTAAGATTTTCTAATTCCCTCTTTAATTGTGTAATAGTTTTTTTAACCATCTCTATTATTTGATGAAATTAAAGTATTTAAACTTTGTCTTTCTCATTATTCTGTTGAATTGGATATCTTTTTTCTTCTCTTCTTTCAATTTCAATATCCCACGCATCTTGAGTGCAAACACAATGCATAGGTCCATCAGTAAATCCACAACTTTCTGCAATTTCTCTTTGTTCTTTAAGAGCATTAATATAAATAAATGAAAAAGATAACAACATTAAAATAACTCCAATACCTATAAGATTTCTAAATTTACTTATACCCTTCTCTCCATCAATAAGCATTTTAATTATTGGATTTTGTTTTTTAGGTTCTTCAGTCATTTTTTATATCCTCATCTAAATTAGCATCATCTAAAGTGTCCTCATAATCTTCATCAGATTGTAATAGGTCTCTTACCTCTTTCATCATTATCCAAATGGCTTTTAGTGGATTTTCTTTGAACAATTCTTCTTCATAATCTTCATCATCATTAATGTCATCATTACTATAATCAATTTCAGCACTATCTATATCCATGTCTTCTCTAAAGTTATCTTCGTTTATATTTTCTTCCATTTTATATTGTTTTTGATTGTACCCAATTTGATATTACTATTAATTTTTCAGCTAACTGAATTAAAAAAAGATTATAATAGTATTTTGTGCTTTCAATTTTTACTATCCTCCAGTCTAAATTTATCGTGTCTTTCCCCATCCAAACCACCAGACAAACTAATATCACCATGTGAACTCTTATTTACTTGTCCAGTTATACTCTGTGAGTATACAGCCCTAATCCTATTTAATATCATAACTATTAATGGTCTTGCTTTTCTTTGTTTTGTCTCAGTATCCATTCCAAGTCTTTCAAGATTTTTTCTTATATATTTTATTAAGGTTTTTCTAATTATTTCTTGTGTCAGTAAAAATTCTGTTTCTTTAAGAAATCCTAGTTTAATATCTGTAGACAGATGACCCTTTAATTCCATTAATAAATCCTCTGCACCCTCTTCACTTAGATAATGGTTATCTCTACGTTCTAATTCAATTATTTCTTTTCCTCTAACGTCTCTATAAGAAACATATCTCAATCCACGAATATCTAACTCAAGTGATTCATAATCTGAATCTAATATTAAGTTAAAATAACTATTACTTTTTTCTTTTTCTAAATAATATGGTTTTTTTGTTGGTTTATATGATGAATTATTTGGTTGACTTTTCTTTGATATTATCTTTTTTCCGAACGGGTTTTTACTTTTCATTGATTCTTTTTCTTTCTTTAACTCTTTCTCATACTTATTCTCCATCTTCTTCCTCTAGTCTTTTTTCAGTTACAAATTTTAATTTTTCAAAGTCTTTATCAATAGATTTTAGTTGGCTTTGTATTTTTGTTATCTTTTTTGTTTTTTCTTTAAACTCTTCTATGTCTTCAAAATCTCTTTTATCTATTGGCATAAGTATTTTACCCTCTTCAACCTCTTTATCATATTCATCTATAAGTTTAGACTCATCTCTTTTTAATTTTTTTAAAGCAAATCTGATACCAAATACACCCCCCACTAAAATAAATATTATACCTAAAATTTCAAAAATCATTTAACTTATATCTCCATCATCATTTTGTTGTTCTATTACTATTTGACTCCTTAGGTTGTTAGTTCCGTACATTTCGTTTAGCTTTGGTATTAGTAAGTTCATTGCATTGGCGAATTCTAGATTATATTGAGCTGATTTTGCTAGACCTTCAAATATTTCTATTTGAGCCTGAGATATTGCAGTATCAGCCTGCTTTCCATCTAACCAATATTTACCACCAATTATTACTGCAATGAGTATACAAATAGCAAGTATTCCTATAGACGCTGCCTTTAGAATATCTAATAGACTACTTTTAAAGTCCTGTTGATTTAGTTTAGCGTAGTCAGTGTTTAATTCATCAAAATCCTGATCTATTCCTGGGTATCTTATCCCAACATTTAATAATTTTCTCTTTTTATCTATACCCTCTATTCCAGTAATTAAAAATATTCTATTATCGGCAGTTAAAAGTATATCATATTCTCCTGGTTTAGTATAGTAATTTAATAATGGCATTAATCTTTTACCAAGTATTGGCTTCGCTAAAAGATTCATCTTTAAACCATTACTTAAAGTAATTCTTCTTGCTTTTATTATGAATGGTTCTAGATATATTTTATTATTTTGAGTATCTTCTTGCCTTATCCTTATTTTTATACTCCATTTTTTATTAGTTCTTTTAAACGTTATTGCGACGTATGCTATAACTCCAACAACTATAAGTAATCCAATTATTGCAAATAACCACCATAAGCTACCCATTTTTGCAAATGTACCAGAGAAAACTCCACTCATGGTTTCAGCATAATTAACTGCCATTATAAATTATACTTCCTCTTTAATTCATTTAATTCCCTTTTTCTAAGTAATAATCTAATAATAATTTCAAAAATAAATAAATAAATAGAAAAGACTCCTATTATCATAAGCTTCAGGGATACTTTAAACATAGCTAAACCCATCAATATTCCCATTTCTGTTTCTAACGAAATAAGAAGCATACTAAACAAAATAAGACCAACTCCAAACCAAAGAAATAGATTACCTAAAGTTCCAAAGATATTTTTACTATATCTTTCTAAAATTCTATCGTATCTATTAAAGAAATCTAACCTTTCAATTGGCTTCATCTTATCAATATTATCTTGAACCTTTTTATTTTCTTCTTTAGTATATTGACTATAGGATTTCATTATTTCTCGCACTCCTCTCTTTTACAATCGCTTCCACACTTAGTACAATGATAGTCATTTGTCTTAGTTCTAAAATAAACTTGTGTACTCCCACATTTTTGACATCTTATCACAACTTCCATTAGTTACTACTAATAAATGTGACTATATAAACTTTTTCTTTTTTTTTATTTATATTTTAATTACCAGCAAAAGATTGAAATCCATCTTTTTTAGAAAAAAGTGGTTTCATATAACTCATCAACCAAATAAGTCCTATAAGAATTCCTATTATTCCCAAGAAAGAAATAATACCTATAAGGAAAGCACCAAATAAATCTTTCATTTGTTCTGCATCAAAGACTGGGCAATCAGTTCCAAAATTATCATAACTCCAACTAACAATCATCTCAGACCATTGTAAATCTGAGTTTAGTATTGTGAATAATCCAGTTGTTGCACCTATTGAATAATCAACGCCTTCTGTTAATAATGCGAACAATCCATCAGTATTCCATGTCGCACCTGTTATAGTTCCATTGTTTCCATTACCTGAAAGGTCGTAGGTAGTTGTGCCAGAGTTTTCGTTGAGGTTAAGTTTTAATTGCAATTTTGAATCATCTAAAGTATAATTTAAAAATTCATTCATATTATTAATAGTTTCACTATCATCCAATTCTATTCTAACTAATTCATTATTTGAAGTACCTGAATCAATTTTAATATATTTTGCATTCCAATAGTTATAACCAGAACCAAAACATAAAGTATAATTTAATATACATCTTGACATACTAGTTGAATTCCATGAATTACCAGGATGAATAAATGTAATTGGAGTTATTCCAGTATTGTCTATAATTTTTTGTTTACTTACGGAAAAATTTCCATCCATTTCTTCCTGAGAATGACATTTCTGATTAAATGCATTTCCAACAAAATCACAATGTGTATCCGAATGACTTGCTATACTCCAATTATAAGTAGTAATCATTTCTGTAACATTTGACCAACTTAAATTTCCTGTTTCATTAATGTATGTGGTAGTTCCAGCCAAAACTCCTTTATAACCATAAGAATTCATAAGAATAGTAGCATTCCATATTGATAAAGCTCCGTCATCCCATATCCAAATAAAGGGTTTATCTGGTAATGTAAAATCCCCCTGTGTCCAATTATAATATTCAACATCAGTAATACTATTAAATCCACTATCATTTAGATAATCTAACTTAGTAGTTAGTATAGATTCATTACTTACTATATGAGAAAAAAATACAGGAATTAATGTATTATTTGACGTTAAACTATTACTTTGATATAATCCTATTATGTCTGCTGGAGTTAATGTTCTATTATAAATCCTAACATCATCTACGCTTCCATTTAAATCATTTATTCCATCAGGTCGTAATCCAATTCTAAGTTCATTTGTAGAATTCATATTTCCATTATAAAAAACAGTTTGGAAGTTATTTTGTCTTAATCCATCTATATATAACATTATATAAGATCCATTACTTACTCCCACAATATGATACCATCTATCTTCTTGTACAAAATTCTTATCACTAGGACTAGAAACATCCTGAGAGCTTGTTCCATTTCCAAGACTAAATGTAAATCTTGAATTTGAAATTGGACCTAAACTAATTCTATGATTTCCATCTTGCCTATTATTAAAAACACTCTGAGTAGTAGTATTATCAAAAATCTTAAAAAAAGCTGAAAAAGTTACCTTAGAATCAGTTCCAAAATTTCCCGCACTAAATTGAATATAATCATCAACCCCATCAAACTCTAACCACGTTTGATTGTTCGCATTTGCATTAAGAGACGCAATACCATCGCCTACTGGAGTTAAAGTTGATGTTGATTGTGTAAGGATTGTTTGGTTTGAAGAAGTTATATTATTTGTAGCAACACAATCAAGTGATGGTGAATCTAAAAAAGATTGTACTATAAGTCCTGATATTACAACCATAAGTATAACGCCGACAACTAGAAATATTGTTCCAATTATGTTTTTTCCTTTTTCTTCTTCCATGTTTGTTTTATTATATACTTTTATGTATATATAATATTTGTTTTTTCTTTTTTAAAAAACGAACAAAAAAAATAGGGGATAAAATCCCCAAAAATAAAAATAAAAAAATTAAACTTTTAGATTAGTTTCCGCCGAAAGACTGGATACCTTCCTCTTTAGAGAATAGAGGCTTCAGATAACTTATTAACCATACTATACCGATAATTATACCGATTATTCCTAAGAAAGCAATTATTCCAACAGTGAATGCACTAAATGCAGTAGTTAATATTGTTATATTAACTCCTCCTAAAGGAGAATCTGTATTAGTCCAAGCATATGAAACATTCCAATCAACTCCAATAAAATCTGAATCAACTTCAGCTAATATTTGACAAGTTGTAGGTTGTGTATAATTTCCTGCTGAAATTACCACTCCGTCAGTTGTATTAGTAACAATTCCTAAAGTACAAGTTGCACTTGGAAAAGTTGTTAATATTGCAAGATCACTTATCGTTACATTATCAACTGCAGACAAAGTTTCATTAGTTGCCGTATTATTTGTAGTAACATCGGCAAAAGCTGATGCACTAAAAAAAGATCCAACGACTAATCCCATTATTGCGATTATTAACACAACTCCGACTACTAGATATATTCCTCCAAAAATTTGTTTAGTTCTAGTTTCGTTATCCATTTTAAAAATAAATAATGGGGAGTTTTGCCTCCCCAATAATAAATCTTGTTTATTGTTTAACCTTTAAGGCTCAGTTTCCAGCGAAAGACTGGATACCTTCCTCTTTAGAGAACAATGGTTTCAGATAACTGATTAACCATACTATACCGATAATTATACCGATTATTCCCAAGAAAGCAACAATACCTATAACGAAAGCACTAAACCCTTCTGTTAGTAACGTAACATTGATAATATCAATATCAGTAAAAACAGATGAAGCCAATACAGACCCAACAATTAGTCCAGCGATTGCAATTAAAATTACAACACCAACAACCAATGCGATTGATCCGAAAATAGCCTTAGCACGTCCTTCTGTACTATCCATAGACATATTAAAAAATACCTCCTTTCAGGGCATTATTTGCGTCCAGAAATTCCTTATAGGTTTCTATTTGACAATTATATAATAACACATCACTTTTATTCATACACTACTCACTAGTAGCTTATTTATAAGCTTGGAATACAAGGAATACTAAGAATACCAATATAGTTATTTATAGAAAATCGCCAAAGATAAGCTAATTATAGTTATAGCAACGAATGTTAAGGGGGTGTACGGACCAATTAACTCCCCCATAGCAAAAAATACTGATACAACAAAAGTTGCAAAGCTCGACGCTAACATACAATTAAAAAATCTAGCTCTTCCTGACAGTACTATATAGGTATAATATGAACCAACCATTGCAACTAAAAAGAATCCCATTAAAATAACAAAAAATGGATTCATAATTGTTATTGCATCTCTAACTGGATATAAAATTTTATAGACTCCACTAGCATTTTGGTAATCTAAATATGTATTATATTTTTCTATTGTAGCCATTTATCTTCCACTCCTTATTACTGATATAAAGTAATATGTAAATGCAAATGTTATTAATCCTAATATTAAACCACTTAAAATAGTTGTCCAAATACTTCCAAATATTAATCCCATAAATATTGACATTGATGATAAAAATATAGTTGTTAACTGTTGTTGGTTCAGTGCCATTGCATTACCTGTTTGATCTGCTGCACTTATTGACAACTCTGGATTATAAGCTGCTGATAAATTAGTATTAATATTTGCAACATCAACAACATTACTTGAATATTGTGAAGTAAGATTAAGATTAAACTCCTCTATATCCGTATTATCAAAGATTTCTCCACGTCCTTCATTATTAACCAATGCTATATAAAAAGTAAGCATTCCTAGCATTGCAAATGTTATCATAGTTATATTTATTGTTAATGCTAGTATGTTTTTCTCAGCCATTTATTGTTCTGCCTTCTTATTTAATTTAGTTAATATTATTATTGCAGATACAATTAACCAACTAATTGCACCTAAGAATAAACCAATACTACTTGATTTAAGTATAAATATTAATCCTAAAAATATTACTCCGAATACTGAAGCTCCTATCATCAAAGGCGGTGAAGATATAAACATTAAGATTAATGTCATTAGCATTACAGCACCTATGAAATAATTGTTTAGTAAAAAATTTGAATTTAAATCTTCTTGGAATGTAGCCTTTAATAATCCTTGTACAGTTCCAGCACTAGTAATTTTAATGGAAACAGAGCTATCTCCTATTGATGAACTTATATCACACTCAACTTGACCAGCTGACGTAACTATTGATTGATTACATATAATTGTGTCATCTGCAAATGCACTAGACTGAATCATAACTATGTTTACAGTTAAAGATTCACCAGATGGTATTGAAAAGTCTACTATAACTGAATCATTTGTCTGGTCTACTGTATAAAAGAAATCTACTAAATCACTTGTAAACTCTGTACTTGGAACTGAAGCTAATCCCTTTAATCTTATTTCACATATTCCGGATAACTCACTCTCACATCTAATTGAAGGGTTATCAAAAACATTTAAAACTTCACCATTTTCAGTTACAGTTATTCTATATTTATAATTATTTAAATCAAAATGCCCAACTGCAGAACCTTCACTTGACGTTATTGGTATTTCTATTACTCTAAAAATTCCTTCATCAACATATTTTCTTTGTATTTGAAATAGTACATTTTCTCTGGCAATGTAATCATTATCTCTATAAAATATTGTAAATTCTGTAGATTCATTTACATTTAAACTATAAAGATTTATTGTTTGTGGTAAATTTGCAACATCGCCTTGTTGTATATGATAGAATTCTGGTACATAAGAAAAAACATTTGTTGTATCATTTCCAGAATAATATCTTAACTCTAAAGCATAAATATAATTTCCTGCACTAAGATTAATATCAGTACACACTTCAGTGTTATGTATGTCAGTGAATATGGTTGATAATTTATTCAATAGAGAGTTATCTATTTCGTTTAGTATTTCTAAATCAAACTCTATAGTTCCAGTAATATCTTCTAATGTTCTTTCATCAAATAGACTTAAATTCATTATTAAATTATCAAAATCTGTACAATTTCCAACATTTAAAACTCTAACTTCTTGAAGCCTAACTGGTAACAATATATCACTCGTAGATGTTGTTGTTATATTATAAAAGAATGATACGTTTACATTGCTGTCAAAAGCTGGTATCTGTATTGTAGATGTTATATGATATATTCCCCCACCTAAACTTAATAAATTAGAAACATAATTTGTTCCATTGTAATTTAGTAGAGTTTGTGTTATTACTTCTGACGCATTAACAAACAATTCAAAATTTTCAAAGGATAGCTCAATAGCTGGGTTATTAAATGTTTGATTTATTTCTGCTATTATATATGTCCAACTTGTAGTGTTACTTCCTAAATTCCCAACGGTATCATTGGCGTAAAATATTAATGATTGTTGTCCATCTATTGTTGTGAAAGAATAATTATTTGCTGCACAATTTACAGTTGTGTTAATATTATTATAATCAAACCAGCAACTATCTAAATTTGTATCTGAAACTGTCCAATTAACTGAAAGGTTATTTCCTATTGCTATGGACTCTATTATTCCTAATGGCGATGTTAATGTTATATTAGGGGGTATAATATCTACTAAAACAGTTCTGTTTTCACTAAATCCACAATCTCCGTCTGAATCACATGCTTGAATTCCCCATAGTGTATTTCCTGTTATTGATGATGTAATAATTGTTGTTACACTTGTGCCAGTTTCATATGTCATATTATATATATCTGATTTTGATACTGCAAATCCTGAACCCCCAGCTAGATTAACATTTGAATATATTGATATATTTGTGTCAGTTGGTGTTATTGTTAAATTAAATATATTGTCATCATATATATCAAAATCATTTCCATTTCTTACAATTAGCCATTCTGAAATATCTGAGGAAGAAGAAGATTCACCTCCAGATACTATTATTATATCATTCCCAAAAACTGTAAGTTTTGCTGTTGATGTTCCACTCCTTCCTGCTTGTACTGATTGTAAAACTTTGGCATTTATTACAATTTTCATAATGTTATTTAAATCTGTAGGTATTGAAATTGATTCTACTTTTGAATACCAATTTATGCTATCTTGATCTATATTTATTGATGTAAATAATGAGTTTGTGTCTTCACCTGTTGTAGCACTTCCTGTAGATTCTACTCTCCATAGCGATGTATTAATAGAACTATCATCTGTCAAATCATAAATCTCATTTAAAAAAGAATAAGCTTGTTCTTCTTGAAATACTCCACTACTATTATGCCATAAACTTATATTTGCAATAGTAGCTCCACCAGTAATATTTACTGTTGTATTGAATTCTATTTCATTTAATTGTGATATAAAATTGTCTTCTGGAGAATTAAGAGTTATTACACCAACTGAACTAATTTGATTAAAATATGTTGTTGATGATGTTCCTGTCATGGATGAATTATCTAAAGTTCCGTAAAATACTTTTATTCGTCCTCCACTACCTGTTGCTCCACTTGAACCAGATCCTCCATCTCCATAAGTAGCACTACCTCCTCCAGAACCTCCACTACCTCCAGAACCTCCAGCTGTATTAAGTATTGAATTTGAAATGTTTACATTTACACCTTGTAATATTATTTGACCTCCACTACCTCCAGCACCTCCACCTCCTCCACCACTTGAACTATCCTGAGCACTAGCACTTTTTCCATCTCCTCCATCACCACCAGTAGCACCGTTCATACTTATTTTTCCATTAATATATAATAATCCAGAGTTTATTTTTATAGTTGCTCCACCTCTTGAGTTTGTTCCCGAACTACCTGTATCACCATTTTGTGCTCCACTTGTACCAGAACTTCCACCTCCACCTCCCCCAGCTCCACCTCCTAAACCAGATATAGTTTCTTCATTGATTCCAGTTTCTGTCCCTATTACACTTGCTGAAGCTCCTCCATTGCCTCCAGCGTTAAAAGTACCATCTTGAAATCTTCCACCAGTACCTCCAAATCCACCAGTTGAACCAGAATTATCACCATTTCCTCCATTTCCTGCATCTGTACTTGAACCTAATGCACCACCAGACCCTCCACTTGCTCCACCTGTATTATTTGATTTTCCTGTTCCAGTTACATTTCCAAATATGGTTACATTATAAGCAGTAATATTTAAATAACCTATTGTAGAATTAATTTCTAATATTGCATCAACATCTATATAAACTTGATTATATAATTTATTTCCACCAAGTATTGTAGTACCTGATGAAATTGTTAAATTATCTTCTGTTAATAAATATTCATAATCTGTAAAATCATATCCTCCCCAATACGCCCAAGAATTTAACCATCTACCTTTAATCTGAATTACCCAATCTACAGTTCTTGTAGGTTTCTTTTCTCCTCTAAGATATAATTCATAATTTCCTTCTGTAAGTTCTTCACCAATATTATAATTTAAAAATCCAGCATATGTTCCTGTCTGAATTGTTGTACAACTCTCATTTCCATCAATCATTTCACAAGTTGTTTCATATTCTGGTAATTCTGCTTCATATTCAAAGTTATAACTTCTAATTGGTTGAACAACATAACTTCCATCATCTTTAATCGTTCTAAATTCTATATCATCAATTAAAATTCCACCACTATGTGTAATTTCCATTTTAGAATAACAATCGATTCCACATGTTTCTGTATGTTCTTGCAACTTACCTTCAAACAATGTTTCACCTTGAACTAAACAAGTCCCAGCCCATAACGCACAATTCTTTATTTCTAAATTTGGATATCCTGTATTAGGATTTATATTTCCTTCAATAAGTACATCATCAAAATTCCATGCTGACACACTCCCAATTAACAACACTGATAAAAATAAACAACAAAATAATATCATTACTTTTTTGGATTTCATAGTAATAAGTAGATGTTGTAATTTATATATTTTACCCTTTTGAGTAACTCTCACTTTTTACTTCTTTTTCCTACTTTTTTCTTTTTTTTGTAAACTCTTCTTCCATATTTTGCTCTATATTCATTGGCTATATCCTCTGCCATATGAAAAGTATTCTTTAATTCTTGTGGAGTTCCAGATATACAAACTGCAAATTTCTCACCTATTTTTTTTATCGTTATTTGTCCTATACGTTTTCCCATGATATTTATAGTTAGTTGTAATTTATATATTTTGCTATTCTAAAATTTTATCCTAAAAAAACACTTAATACATTAATTCCTAAAAAATACCTTATTGCCAACAAGAAAAAACAAATAACAATTATAAAAGTAATGACTTTAGTTAAAACACCCTTTAGAATATCTAAAAAGAAATTTCCAATTGATTTAAATATTCCCATCTAATATTCCTCAACGCCTTCATTAAATTTACCTTTTACAATTCCCATTAACCCTATTATTCCAGATAAAAATATTACAAAGAATATAAACTGTGGAAAATAAATCATGACTTTGTTATAAATTACAAATGGGGTTAAAATTTCATACATTAATGGATTTGCCAACAATGATCTATAAACATTTGATATTTCTATTGCTAAGTAACCAAATATTAAACTTAATATCATGTGTACAACAAAAAGACTTGGATGCTTCTTTGTCTTAAACCCAATATAAAATAATCCAATAACTATTCCAAAAATATAGAAGTAACTTGCGAATATTAATATATATCTTAATTCCAACGCAGGATAAATACTAAGCATAAACCATTCTTGACATGTTGAAAAATATAAATTATTTGGAATTAAACAATCTACAGCTTGGAATGCAGCCTCTATTGATGCAAGAATGTAATAAGAAATGGACATAAATAAGCCACTCAATAAAATTCCAAATATAGCAATAGTATTATAAATAATTTGTTGCTTCGTTGCCATTATATCAAAGTTAAAATCAAAATTATTCGCCATTTTTTATTAATACCTCCTCTAACATCTTTAGAAACTTTGGATTTGCATTATATTGGTTTACTATAGCTTTAGTGATCTGGTCGAATCTTACTTCTTGTCCGTATCTTGAGTCTATTCCGTTTTCTTTTCTGTTGTGTATGATGTCAATTACGAATATCCTGAAATCAGGATTTACTTTCATAGGTACTGGATTTATCTTTATTTTTTCCATTTTTATTCTATTCCTCGCATCATTTTTTCTATATCTAATAACAGACTCTTTATTACTTCATATAATATTGCAATAAACACTACCCCTACAATTATTAATCCAAATAATGAAATTCTTAATATTTGTGGCATCAATACTGAAAATGTATTTATTCCAAATGCCATTATCATCTCTGTAAAAATGAAAATAAACAGAATTATTATAAAATAATATAACACAAATATCATTCTTAATACACCATAGGCAATCAAATATAAAATTGAATATGCTAAATTTCCTTTATCTTTACTAGAACTAAATCTAAAATATTCAATAACTATTTTTTTATATAACTTCTCCCTTTCTTTGGCATTAAACTTTATATTTATCCAAACTAATCCTACAAATAAAAATATAATAAAAAATATTGACATTATGTAAGCGAAAACTGATATACGCTGCCCTGTAGGAGTTATATCAAAACAAAGCCCTAGTGGAAGGTCTAGTTGAGAATACCCATCAATTTGAAAAGTACCAATAGACTGCAAATCATCACCGTCAAATTCATAACAAAAAGTGCTACCAGATTGAAACATTTCTTGATTAATAATTGATAAATTTCCTTCTGGATTAGTCATAGTAAAATTAATATAATCACACGTTGTACATGTTACACATACGGTTTTATTGTCTCCAAACTTTCCAACTCCCTTCCACCCTTCATCGGCACAGCCTTGAGATGATACTAGACTAATCGTAAATAATAAAAGAACTGCAAAGAATAATGTTATTTTCACCTGTTTCATGTTATATATTTTAGTTTTACCATACTTAAATAACTTTCTAAAATTCAAGAATTTCAACATTAATACCACTATACTTTTATTCCAAACTTCTTTAACGCTTTTTCTTCTTTTGAAAGTTTAAATTTTTTATTTCCAATGTCTTTTGAGGATGACCTAATTAAAAATACAAATATTGTAGAAAATACAGTAAAAACTATTAGTAGTATTGTTGGTATTATTAATGAATTCATTTTGAGTATGAAATAAAACTAAAAAAAGAAAAAAATAATAAATTTAGCTTTATTGTGTTGGAACTATAGTCATTCCAAATTCGTATGTAGCTTCTGCTAATGCTGGATTAGTTGTAACATATACTACTCCGTAAACTGTCTCTTCAGCTGGAAAGTTTAATCCAGGTAAAGTAAACAAGTTACCGTTATATCCTAAACTAGTAAAACTATTTCCATCAGTATTTAAAACTAATTCACTAAAGAAAGCATCTTCACTGTATTCTTCATTTGCATACCAGTCATTCCAGTCAACATTATTTTCCATCCACGTCATGTAATCTTCTTCACAATTTTCTACGTCAGTCATGTCTCCTTGATTTGAAAAACAATAATTAATATCATCAGTAATTGCGATTGCAATTCCTTCTGTATCATATCCGAAATCACTACCATCAACTGTTAATTCTACGTTAGCAGTAATGTCTCTCTCTATATGATTTGTAATCTTAACTAATGCAAAATCATCACTTCCTGAATGTGTTATTGTCAATTCTAATCCAATTTCTTCATCTATTGTTATTGGACTCTCTATATATTCTTCATGCACAACAGTATTACTCAAATAATCAACTAAACCCGCTGTTGCAAATCCTGCAATTATTACAATACTAAACATCATAACAAACATTTTTGTTTTATTCATTTTAATTTTCTCCTCCTTTATAACTATCATCATGAGTTTTTTCTATTTTATTATCTTTTTTAAAATTCCACAACAATGAGAGTAACAGTAATAATACAAGAACGCCTATTACAATATTTGCATTATTTCTTTTTGATGTAACTTCGATTATTGTTTCAATAATATTATTTTCTCCAGGAACTTCAACTTCAACTATCTTTTCAACTTCAACTATCTTATCTTTGTATTCAGTAACATTCTCATAAACATACTTTGTTCTGCTTCCGCCTCCTCCACGATATACAATTTTCTGTGCTTCAATATCTCCTCCGAAACAAGAAGCAATGATGGTAAGATTTCCTACATAATTAATAGGAATTTCAACATCAATATCTTTTTGATTAATTGTATAGCTTAGATTATCAGATATTTCGCAAATTACTGGTTCAAAGTCAAAAGCTATTGTGGTTGACTCTCCACCATATATAGCAGTCACCGAAGCTATCAAAAATATTCCTAAAAATAATGAGAATAATCTTTTATCCATTAGTCTATTGTTTCTTTTATTGCTATTTATACTTATCATTCACTACCCTCTTTATTTAAATTGCGTCGTTTTCTTTTTTCGACTTCAGTTAAAAATCCTTCTTTTCTTTCATAGTGCATATGATCCATAGTCCAATAACTCATTCCCATTTCTTTTGCCAACTCGTGTTTAGCTTTTGTTATAGTGCCGAGTTTCTTTTTCTTCTCATTAAGAACTTCACGAATCCTTGGATACCTATATTCAGAATCATCCTGTTCTAACAAATCTCCAAACCTTTCCTTTTGTGCTAATCTCATATGCAAAATTTTATGGCATCTCATACACATTGTAATAAGATTGTCCATATTATTATTCTTTTCTTTTGTAGAAACATTTACTCCTTTTTCATCTATATGATGTACTGACAACTCTCTATTAAATAGAACTATAGACTTCTCTTGAGACATTTCACATTCTTGGCATTGCCAGTTGTCTCTTTCTAATACATCATATTTTTTCCCATCAAACATTGAATTACTCCATATATCTTTTCTTTTTTCCTTATTATTCTCATGATAGTCTTTTGCTTGTTTTTTAAATCTTTCAGAGTTATCTCTCCTATATTGCCTACGCCAAGCATTTACTTCGTTTTTATTTTTCCAATTAACTTTTTTACTCATATTTCTCTCCAACTTCGGGTAATCTCCCTTTTACGAACTGTTTAATAATTTTTACTATTAACAACTCTTTCATAATATAAAATCTAACTGTTTCTATAAATAACCATATTGTTAGTGGTATCATTATATATGGATTAATCATTATTATTATTTTCATTAACCCTAATATACTAATAAAAGATTGTAATGCTATTTCTATTTTACTCATTGTGCAGTCTCTCCTTGTAAGTAATAATCTGAAAATCTTGCCAACTTAATTTCATCATTAATTTCTATTATTCTATACACGACATAATCACCATTTATGTCTGGGATATAGCATGTATTAAATCTTTCACCATATTCAAATATTCCGTTATTACTCTCACAAAAATCTTTATGTGGAGCTTCCATAAAAAATGCACCAGAGAATATCATTATTACTCCAAGAAATAATGTGAACATACCAAACTTAAACGAAGTTTGTGAAAAATATATACTAGATAAACAAACCACCATCCCTATAATTACCAATATTACTTCAATAATCATTCTCCTTTGCCTCCTAAAGAGTCCTTAGTCATATACCTGCTGTATGAATTTCCATCCCTAATATAAGTACAATACCCACTATCAAAAGTACCACCATATTCACTTCTACATTCATCTGCTAATTTTTGATACTCTAATCCCATATGTATTAATATACCAAATGAAGCTACAAAGAGTATAAACATAATTATAACTGCTATTTGTTCTCTATTCATTGTCTTCCTCCTGTTCGGGTAATACCTCAGACACGTCGTCTAAATTATTTAACATGAATAATATAGCAAGAGATATAAATATAAATAAAATTGTAATTGTCCAAGATTCAATCATACCAATTGGTTCTGATATGTCCTTTATACATGCAGCAATAATTCCAAAAATTAAAGAACACACGATTATAATTATTCTTTTCATTTTTATTTTTCCACCTCACTTTTCTGTTCTTTAACATTTTTAATTAAAATAAATAATAATAATATAAGTAATAATATAAGTGATACAATTATAGGTGTTACAAAAATAATCCAAAATAAAAGCGATGTCATACAATCTCCTGTCATCTCACATATACTTGGATTATTTACTCCTATAATGATTATACTACAACAAAAGATAAATATTATTGTTATAATATATATCGTATTTTCATAATCTAACTTCATTTCTTCACCTCACTTGTCTGTTCTAAGGCGTCTCGTTTAAATATGCTATAAAGTGTCCTACTATTATTCAGTAAATAAAAAGTCCATATAGTAATAACTATTAAAAGAATTACTGATAAAAATCCTTTTAACATTCTTTCACCTCTGCGTCTAAGTCTCGTTTTGCGAACTGATACTCTAGATATGATAATCTTTTATCTTTTTCTATATCTATTAAAAACCAGCTTAATAATCCCATTACAATAATTATACCAAAACCATAGATAAATAATACCTCTATGAATATGCTCAACACTACTAAAAAACCACCTAAAAGAACTCCAGAAGCTACAATTTTTCTACCTATATCCATTATGATTTATCCTCCACGCTTTTTGACCGTTTCACGCACTGTTTAGATCTAACCTTTAATTTTGTCATGACATATCTTTCTGATACTCCAGCTTTATTTTTATTCAAATAACTTACCCTATGTTCTGCTTGATACTTTTTTTCCCAAACTTCTTGAACTACTCCACCTTCATGATCAAGTTCTAAAATTATTACATATACATTCATTCTAAATCCTCCACATAATAATATTCTTTTCCTTTACACTCTCCCCATTTATCTAATTCTTTGCACTTATGAGTTTGTGTTATCTTAAATCTTTCTTCATCATCACATTCAACCATTAGTGGATATATGCGGTAATCTGTATATTCATTATATCCTTTATCCTTACAAAAATTATTATATTTTGTTTCCGCCCTTTTCTGATCAGCAAAAGAATAAATAGCAATGAAAGCGAATATAGACATAATAACTATAAAAAAGAAAATAAATCCCACATCTCCTTTATGATTCATTTTTTTACCTCGCCTAACGCATGAAGTGCGTTGTGTTTTTTAATTCTTTGACTATTATATACCCAAGAACACCAGAGGCTTCCTACTGCAAGGAATGTCATAATTCCTAACCACTCCATTTTATATGCCAAGAAAATTACCAATAGGTCTATAATAAATAACCATTTTGATTCTTGATAATAAATTTCTTTATCACATATCGAGCATTTCATTCTACACACTCCATAACATAGTACATTACAAATTCTTCTTCTGTCAAGAAGTCTATTTGTTCGTTATGCTTATTCCCATTACAATCTACTTGATAGTTTATATTTTCTATAAGTTGTCCTGTAGCAACAACTCTTTCGTCTACATATTGATAACTACTTCCACTTATTGAACCAGAACTAAAAAACCCACTGTATCTTCCACTTATTGAACCTGCATCCATTTTTTCAAAGTTATCCATTAAATGATTATTTAAGTAATCTATTCTTTTACATGTTAATCCATAATCGATAAAAGTAAATGACTCATTTACAAAATAACCAGAGTCATAACATCTTTGAAATTCCTCTTGTTTTTGTTTTTCAAGTTCTATAGCCTCTTGACGTGCCAAATTATTTAATCTATCCTGCTCATGACTTCTAACTTCCCAGCTTTTATCATATGTTACATTAGAAGAATCTACACAATATTTATCTGAACCAATAGATTTTATATGACAATTAACACCGAATGCATAATTGCAGAGAAACCAAAACATAGATAATACAATAACTGCAAAAAATATTCTTATTATAATCCCATTCACTTCTTCTTCACTCATTCTACATCCTCCGTTTCCTTAACTGTATTTAATGCGTCGTGTCTTATAAAAATTGTTGATATAACTGTTGCTAACATTCCTAGTATTAAACAAGTTACTGCAAACCATGCCATTATTGGATTGATTGGATAAATTTCTTCTAGTAATTTATCATACAAAAGTCTGCCAACTCCTCCAATAACAAATCCTAATATTAAATTTTGAATCTTTGTTGTTTCTAGAAAGTCTCTCTTTTGAATTATTGATGCTAGAAATCCAAGTATAAACATTATTGCTATTCCGTATAATCCTGACCATATGTATATGTTTATCATTCGGCGTCCTCCATATCTAAGGCGAACTTTGTTTCAAATTCTCTACAATCTACTTTTGTCATACCACAGCCACCTATTTGATTCTCTTTAATATCAAAATAACATTTTTCAGAATAACAAAGAGGTTGTTTATTTGAAATTTCAGTATAGTTGATTGATTCTATTGCTTCTTTTGTATTATTATCCATCTCAATTTTAAAAGTAAACTCTTGTGGTGACATTATCCATGCCATCATTAATAACCAACCAATTACAACTAATGCTATACATATGTAACCTATAGCTGTTCTAGTATTGTCTTTCATTTTTCCTCCCCTACTGTTTCTACTTCATTTGCGAACCTTATTCTCTTAAGTTTAACATTAACTGATTCTCTTCTAGAAGCAAAGATATAACTTTTATAACCAAAATATTTATCACCTTCGAGTATCCAATCTATCATTTTTATTTCATTTCTAGTATTTTCTATTAATATTCTTGCTTGTGACCATTCAAACATATCTCCAGTTCCAAACATTCCAAAAAACTTTGATCCTGGTTTATAATGACTTTTTAATTTTTCGATATCTGGTAGTAATAACTTTAATTGTGTTTTCATTTCAATAAGTTCTTTTTTAGTTTTCATCTTTCTTCACCTCGTCTACCAAACATTCAATGTCTTTTAAAAAGTCAAATCCATATCTTACTAATACACCAAAGTCTTTCCATTTTTCTGCATCCAAAACTATTCTATCGCCTACAGATATTAACTTATGTCCTTCGTCATATTCTTTAAAAGTAGCTATTGTGTAGCAAAGTTTTTTCTCATACCATTCTACTATTTCTAAATATTCAATTCCATTTACTCCAAAGCTTTTAGTTTTTCTTAATTCTAAATCTCCTACTCTAAATTTTATATTTTTCATTTTTCACCTCCAACAGCAGAATTCACGCAAGATGCGTCGTTTTTTAATTCTTCAATTTCCATTTGTATTTTATTTATTCTATTCTCTCTAAGTTTTATTTCACTTTGTATATGTTTTATTGATTTTCTTTTCATTTTTGTTTATCCTTATCAGATGATTAAAGAGTCAATAAAATCTTTCTCTTTCCATCAGTTCTTAAACTAGAACTAGCTTGTGAAACACCTAATTTACCAATATGTTTTATTAAATCTTCATCCAATTCTGATTCTGATTCTAATTCAAAACCATTTAATCTTAATATTAATTTCATTTCTTCACCTCGTCTGAATTGGTGCAAAATGCGTCGCCTGATTGCTTCCTAACTTCTCTCATAGGTATAACTCCAAACAATCCTTCTTTCTGTTCGCTTCCATGAACTCCACTTTCCATTAGTTTCTTAACAAATATTTGAACATCATTTTCTAGAAAAACCCAAACCCATCCTACTCCAGGTATTTCTACTTTAATTCTCTTATCACTAAGAGTTATATCATCAATTAAAATGTCTCCGTCTTCCTTAGAATAATCATTATCATCATGGACTTGTCCACATCCAATGCAATTATATTTAGGCATTCTTGTCCTCCATTGCTGATTTGTTTTCTTGTACGTCGTCTTGTTTAAATAAATCCATTCTTTCACGTGCAATAAATTGTGAGAAACATATAATATTATCGCAAAGTACAGCTTTCTTATGTTCAAGGTGAACAAAGTGACCTGTATTTTTTCTATTAGTTTTAATATTGCAGATTCCACATCTTGTTTTTCTTAAATCAAATCCTAATAATTTTGCTACCTTTGATACTTGTTTTTCCTTAAAACATGCCAACATTAATTTATTCTTCATTCCTTTTTCTCCTCGGCGTGAACCTTTTCTAGTACGTCGTGCTTCTTTATTGTACAAATATTCTTCCAAAGTATTATTATATCATCGCTAAGATGAATAATGTCTTCCTTATTTCTTATAGTCAAGTCTAAATATGCTGCTGAAAAATTAGAATGGTCAATTTCATGTATGTGAGTCTCTCCACTATTCATTATTATTTCTAACTTCATCCTTTCTTCTCCTCGGCGTGAACCTTAGCATTTCGGAACTTCAAACAGTAACAGTCTATTTCGGGATCTTCAGCTATATCTACTCTGCATTCTTCCAGATTTCCAAAATCATGCCACTGTCTTTCGTGACCACATTCACACATATCTTGTGGTGATTCATTCTTTTTAGAGTTTGAGAACTTAAAACCTCTTAATCCAGACTTATCTACTTCTTTTTGAAATTCTTTATGTGTTGGGACTTTATCCTTAGCATTAGCGAACTTTTCTTGCTCTTTCTTTCCAAGTGAATATCCTTCTCTAAAGATACTTTCAAAAATATTCATCTGTTCTTTTAGATACATCTTTCCATACCTATCTTTTTTCAAAAAAGATTTACATTTTTTATTGCATAAATCATATTCTTCATTCTCCATTGTCATTGTACTTTCTCCTTAGCATTCACGCAGTCTTCTAGTTTACCTATTCTTATTTCAAGAAAACCCCTATGTTCACAAAGAGTACAAGCATTGCAACTACACTCTTCTAAATTTTCTAATTCTTGTTGAAGTATCTTTTTTTCAACCTTATCTTTTGTAGCATTGGTGTTTTTTAATTTCTCTATCTTCATCAATATTAATGTGATAACGCCTAGAGGTTTTAATTCATCGAAATCGTTTCTGCATTCTATTAAGTTAATAAATTCTCCTAGACTTTCAAAATCAGATTCTACTTTACCAATTTTGTGCAGGAGTAAAGCATTTTTATTTCTCATATCTCTTGCATGATTTCTCCATCCATTCAATGCTAAAACTATATCTTGATCAAACATAGTATGCCCATCTTTTGTTATTCCAGCTTTTGTTAATTTGAATAATTCTTTATTTACCATTATGCTTTCTCCCCCACGACTGAATCTGTGGCAAAAGTGTCTTGTACCCTATAACAATAAAGAGTTGTATAATTATTTGTTTCTTTATAATGTTTGATTAAATTATTAAAATTATAAGCACTAATTTCCATACCTCTATCTAAATCAAAAATAGAAAAACCATTTTCATTTAATAAACTCAAAAAGTCTTCTGAATTAATCCCAGCACAATCTAACAATTCTGGGCAAAATTCTACCGTAAAACTTATTCCTTCATTTTTTAATATGGAAATCATTCCCGTTATTGCTAAATGCTCTGCTCCTTGAATATCCATCTTAAAAAACTTTATTTTTTCTTTGTTTTTATCAAAGTAATCATCTAATTTTACCCCATATGCTTCACAATCTGGTGCAACTCCTTCTTTAATTTTTTCAGGTGTCTTATAAATCCTTGTATCACCCTTGTTAATATTAGACATAAATAAATCTACTTTTTCATTTTTGTTTATGACAGCTTTATTCTCAATGATGATATTTTTATAATTATTTAGTTTGACATTCTTCTCTAATACTATGAAGTTCTCAGGATCAGGTTCAAAGGCAAAAACCTTTCCATGTGGACCAACTAACTTAGCAAGTAGTAAAGTATAAAATCCTATATTTGCACCAACATCGACTACATAATCTCCTTCCTTTACTTTTTCTTTCATTAGAGCTACATGTCCAGGCTCATAGTTTTTTCTTATTGATAATAATAGGGAATCTTTTGAGTCAAGGTACATTCTACCTCCATATGTATTTACAATTTTATTAGGATTTACGACATATTTTAATAACTTCCTCCAAATAAAGTATTTTAATTTTAATTTTAATTTTATATATCCTATCATTATAATTTTCCCTCCATGGCTGAATCTGTGGCAAGTACGCACCACAATTCTAAATCTTCACAACATTGATATGTTTTTCCATCATATTCTAATGAAACTCTTCCATTAACTTTTATTTTATTTCCTTCAAGTTCTCCACCAGTATGTGCAATAAAGAATGAATCTCCTAATTTGTCGTCATCTATTATTTCCATTTTAATAATCCCAATCCTCCATTTCAGACTCATACTCATTAAAAAATTCTTCATAGTGTTCAATACTATCAAGCTTATCAATTGCATCAACATGTCCATTATCTACATAAAATTTCATAAGATTTTTTAGTATTATTTTACTAAGGTCTGCCTTAAAGCCAACATCATCCAAAAACATATAGAAATCATATATTGCGTTTCTTTTAACTTTTGATCTTAATTTTGCCATTATGATTTTCCCCCTTGAGTTTCCCCTTCCGTAGAATTAGTGCCGTTTCGATTTTTGTGATATTCTTCTAATTCTAAAAAGTCATTTATTTGTTTATCTATAATTGCTTTAGATTCTGCACTTAAATCCTTATGATTATATCTTGCAGATACAAACCTCTCGAACTCTAATATTTCTCTCATTGTTCTTCCTCCGTAGAAAGTGCGTTGTCTATTTTCTTTATGTTTTGTTGAATAACACAATCACACATGAAGTCTGAAGCTTCTGCATGCCACTTACAATATAATGCACCGCAATCATCACAATAATAATTAACATCTATATACCTATCTTCACAAGAATCTTCTGAACATTTATTTTCCATTTTTACCTTCTATGTCAAACATATCATTATTAATAGTAATTCCATAATTCCACACTACGACCATCTTACAATCTTTACATTGTGCGAATCTCTGTTTTCTATTTTTTATTATTTCATCCAAATCCCTTCTCCAAATCATACTATTCCTTTTGCAAAATTTACATTTCATTTTACCACCTCTTCGCTTTTCCTATGTTGTGCGTTGTTAGCCATATCATATGCTAACCAGGATATTGTCCAAGGTATAAGAAACCAAACTCCTACATAAGACATAAGTACAACTGATGCTCCTACGCCAACCATGGATAATATTTTTGCAATTAATATTAAAGATTTCATTATTCACTTCCTCCATACTTGACGCTGTTTAACTTTCCTGTTACTTCACTTATTATTCCTATCAAAACTACCTTAATGTGAATCCATTTATCTTTCTTTGAAACCTTATATGCTTTCTCACATATAGAAATTCTTTCTGCAATTACATTAAGTATATCTTCTTTAGATTCTATTTCTGTTCTAAGGCTTTCTATTCCTCGTTCCAATATATTATCTATTTCATGATTGCCCCAAGCATTGACTCCAATATTATCTACATCTATTTTGAAATATTTTATAAATTCGTCTCTTCTTTTACGTCCTTCAATATTTTTCATAGCTTCAAAAAGTTCAATTTTCTTTTCTAATTCTTTTATAGTTTCCATTAGTTCTTACCTCCAACTTCGCCTAATCCCTGGTTTACGACTTTAACATCACGCACAATATTATTTAATAAATCTTTAAATCCATCTATTCTCCAATTTGCTATTTTATCTGCGGTGAAATCATTTTGTTTAGTTTTTTCTTGATGCAAAATATCTCTCTTAATTAATTCAATAATTCTTTCTCTTTCGTCTTCTTTGCCTTTATTGTATGCAGTTATTATTTCATCTATTTGTCTCATTGTGAATCCCCCTGGTTAACGCTGCTAGTTTCATTCTCAAAATCCATATAACCACCTTCCTCAAGATTATCATATAAAGCATCCATCATTTTAGTCTCATTGAAATTAACATTTACTTCTAATCCATTCAGGCTAGATGCTATGTTTACTGCTATTCCATTAATCATAACTTGTTGATAAACCATTCCACAAATAAATCCTGCTATAAATCCTAATAAAACTATTAATATCCACATCGATTGTATATTTGTTATCTTCATTCTGCGTCAACTCCCTCTTTAACGTCGTTCTTTAGTTTTTTCTTTGCAACTTCTCCTTTGGCAACATCCGATTTTAATCTTAGGTTTTCAATATAATCTTCTAACTCTTCTCCGTCATCATCATTTAATTTAAAACATTTATCATCCTTACAGAGTAAAAAATATTCTCTGTACTCTCCATGAACTGTAACTTCTGTATCACAAACACTAGAAATTATTCTTGCATAATGTTCAAACAAATCGCAAAGTATATCATAATCTTCAATCTCCTGTCCTTCTCTATGATTCCAAAAAGCAAAGCCCTTTGTTGCACCTTTAACGTCAAATAGCATATTACTTATATATTCTGCAAGATACTTCTTTTCATCATAAGTACCACAATCTACACCTAATAATAAATTAGATATTTCTTCCTTCTTTTCATCCAACTGTTTTTTATTTAAGTCAAAAACATAAATACTTGGTCCGTGACTCATTTATTAGCCTCCTTAAATTTATCGAACTCATATTCTCCACACGTTAAACATCTTTTTCCTTTACATATTCCTTCTCCATCTGTTTTTTCATGATCAAAATGTTTCCAGTTATGGTCTTCACTATTCTCTTTACATAATCCATTTGTATTAAATGTCGTATCAATACATAGACTAACATGGAACTTCTTAGAACATTCATCACATTCATATTCCATTGAATCCCCATCATTATCTAGTCCACATTCCCAACTATCTATATGTTCATGCTTACAATAAGGACAAATAATTTCTCCACCGCTTTCTTCTACGTCGCTCATCATTTAATTTGAAACCCCCATGTTTACTAATTTTCCATATAAGATATTATGTTCAATTACTGCATCGTCTAGTCCACATTTTTTCATATCTTCTCTAATAAATCTTACTGCTTGTAATATCATTGCTTTTTCTCTTCTATTAAATTCCATCATTTTTTACCTCCAACGGCGGGTAACTCCGAGAATGTGCCGTCTTTATTAAAATCAAACTTTTTACCAATTAATCCAGCTTTCTTTGCAGTCTCTCTAAACTTCTTTGCTGGAGTCCCAGATATTGGTTGTATCTTTTTTGTAATATATCCTTCCGAATGTATGAATGTTATTTCCTCAATAAAACCAAGAAAGTCTTTTCCAAATCTTGTTTCTCCCATTAGCTTTAAAGCTTCATAGTCTTGTTCGACATTTCTAATATGTCTGTATCTAATTACTTCTGGTATCATTTTACTCATCTTTCTTCACCGCCGTTTGTTCTTCAACTATTCTTACATCATCCATATCTAAATATTTATACCATCGACAATCCATACATTCTACCCTTTCTAAATTTCCTTTTTTCAATTTTCCAGAACATTTTGGACAAATTAATCCTTCTTTATATTTTACTTCAACTACTTGAGTTGAAATTGATAATATAAATTTTGAAATTAACCAAAACCAAATCCATAATGGCAAAGTTAAAATAATAATTAATCCTACACATCCAAAAACTATATGATCTCCTAAGTCTTTTGGTTCATCAAAAGTTATTCCATCTATTTTTATTTTCTTTTTTTCAAATTTTATTTTTCTTGATTTGATTATTGTTTCACTCATCTTTCTTCACCTCAGTTTTTTCTGAAATTGCGTCGTCTTCTTTAAAATCTCCTAAACTTCTAATATATTCAGATGCAGTTAATCCAGATTCTCTTATCTTCTTCATGACTTTCTTTTGTCCCTCTTTAAAGTGTTCATCATATTCATGTTCCCAAATTCTAACATCAACATTTCCTGCAAAGTATTTTGCATAGAATTCTTTCTTACATTTTATTGAACACCAAAGTACTTCTACTCCTTCTATAGTTTCAATCTCAACGTTACAATTTAAACACTTACTCTTCATTTCTTCACCTCAGTTTTTTGTGATAACGCGAAGTGTTTTTCCAGTTTACCTATTTCGTGCTGTATAATAGAATCCGCACCAAGCTCTAATTTAATTTGAAGTTTTTTAGGAAGACTTACATAAACTCTAGTTACTTCTATTCTTGCTTCTGTTAATCTGTCAATTATTTCTTTATTCATTTTTCTTTCACCTCAGTTGATTGTGAAATTGCGTCGTGTTTTGGAACACTAAAGTTAATATATGGTTCTTGAGGAATTTGATAATTTAAAAATATCTCTTTTCCACTTTCAAATATAATCTTTACATCCTTTTCTTTGCTATCCCAAAGTACAGTAAAAACTTTCTCCCCGATTAAACTATAGAAATTAAAATCTTCTGGTGATATTTGTTGCTTACTCATTCTTTTTTCACCTCAGTTTTTTGTGATAAAGCGTCGTCTCTTCCTTTAGTCCATGCTGTAGTATATTCTGTTTTAGAAAATATTCTAAAATTTGAGTTTGTTGTATTAGCTCCATTAAGTCCACAATCTTTACCAAGTTCATAAGCTTCTTTTTCATTCATCTTCTAACACACTCCGTAGTCCTATGTACTGAATAACCTTCTGGTACTGAATCAATAGATTCACCACAATCTATAGTGTGAGTATTCCTAGTTCCGTAATGGCATGACGTTTTAAATTCTTGGCATGGGTTTGTATAAAGATATAACACACCAAATAATGATGCTATTAATATACCTAACATAATTACTATGAATATTGTTTCTTGTCTCATTCTTTCTTCACCTCACTATCTTCACAAAAAGCGTCGTGCTTTTTCTCTTTGCATCCATCACATAACATTCCGTTCTCTCCGCAATGATACCATCCATGATCAATTATTGTTCCATCTTCGTCTTCTTTAGTCCACTCTTCAATACATTCTCCACAGCCTTCACTTCCTTCTTCTACTTCATATCCACATCCGCATTTATTTTTATCTTCACTTTTATCAAATAAATCTTCCTCTTCTACACAACACCTCTCAGCAGAATCCTCATCGATATATAGTATAAGACATTTTGAACATTCAAATTGTAAGTATTCTTTAGCATTTACCATTATAATTTATCCTCCGATTCTTTTCCAAATATGTGTTCTGTTCTTTCTGCTTGAGTTTGTTCTTCTTTAGGAAAAAGTAGCTTTAATGTAAATGCTTCTTTTTCTTTCAAATCTGAACTATTATAATTATTCGGAATATTTCCTAATGCTTTCATTATAGAAATTTGATTCACCAGTATTTGTCTTTCAATTTCATTCATGTTTTGATACCTCCACTTCTCCGTCTTTAGC